>Ga0208029_1000120_pt1 | contig 57754 bp, 34 predicted proteins | sample MalvireepMed_s12_FD_184242 | JGI IMG/M metagenome (GOLD analysis project Ga0208029, IMG submission 184242) | Marine viral communities from the Global Malaspina Expedition - Malaspina viral metaG DeepMed_s12 (SPAdes) (version 2) | ecosystem: Environmental > Aquatic > Marine > Oceanic | place... | reverse complement strand
ATAATAGAAAAAGATTACACTCAGCTTTAGGATTAAAATCTATTGATGAGTTTGAAACAGATATGTACAATCAAAAATTAGCAGCATAATCTCTTTTCTCTTTGTCTAGTTTTTTGTTGCAAGTCCAGGTAAATCTGCGGCCATTTGTAAAGGACTATACATAGTAACATAATACGATAACTGTTTTACCAAGGTAGTATTAACACGTTGTTTATTATTCCCATAGTATGATAAATCAGTTTGAAAAATCCCAGGGGTATAATCCATTGGACCACCTATTAAACGGGTAAATGCTAAAATACTAGCATGTTCAGGGGCTAAGCCTCCCATAGCTTCAAATTCTGTTCCTCGCGCTGATTCCTGTGCTATCCAGTTTGGATAGGTACGATGCAAACCAGTAGGGCGAACTGCTTCATGACTATTAATCATAATTTTATAATCAGCAGCTCGTTTAGCTACATGTGTAAAATGATTAACCATCCATTGACCGTCATGATGTTCCCCTCTAGGAATTATTTGACCTACATAACCAGTTTTTACAGCATTGTATCCATGATCTTCCATAAATTGAAATGCACGGTCCAACCTTCTTTCATAATTAGTTGCCGAAGCTGAAGTCTCATGATGCATCATGATTTTAACGCCTTTTGAATGTGCATATGTATTTACCTCATTAACATCAAAATCTGGGTAGGGAGTAGTAAAATCAAATACATTTTCTTTCCAGTTTCCTATCCAATCTTCCCAACCTATATTCCATCCTTCAACTAAAACGGCATCAAAACCATTAGCTGCAGCAAAATCAATATAATCTTTAACATGCTTGGTTGTGGCCCCATGTCGTCCATTAGGGGTTAGTTTACTAAAATCTTGATCTAGTTTTACATTAGTTTCTGTACCATAAGCCCAGGTGCTTTTACCTTCCACAAAGTATTCCCACCAAACTCCAATATATTTCATAGGCTTAATCCAAGAAGTATCTTTATAATCGGTTGGCTCGTTTAAATTAATGATCATATTAGAGGCCAGAATATCACGTGCATCATCGCTTACAATAATGGTTCTCCATGGAGATTGTGTATTGGTTTGCATATACCCTTTATTACCTACTGCATCAGGGACTAAATGCGTACTCATTACTAAATTTTCTGCATTTACATTAAGCTCCATAGCAGCATAATTTTGCAATGCGGCTTCGTGTATGTTGATATAAATACCATCATCAGATTTCATCATGCATGGTGTTTGTACTGCCATTTGTTTAATAGGAGTTTGGGCACTTATAAATACTGTAGCCTTTTCCATCTTTGCTGGTATCGCTGAAATTTTAGAAGTGGTGTATGGATATTCATTAGTATCGTAATCACCCGGAATCCAGAATATTTTATGATCCCCAGCTAAGGCAAATTCAGTTTTTTCCTCTTCAATTATAAAGTAGTTCAGTTTTTCTTGCTTTGGGAATTCATATCTGAAAGCTAGCCCATCATTAAAAAGTCGGAAGCGCAAAACAATAAATCGATTGTCAAGTTCTGGTTGTACAAGTTTCAACATTAACTCATTGTAATGATTTCTTACTGTTTGTTGCTTCCCCCAAATAGGGTTCCAGCTTTTATCTACTTCTTCTATTTTAGTATCCACAATTTTAAAGCCCTTAATCATTGAAGGAACATCTTTAATTTGGATACCTAATTTACTGGGTTTAATAACCACTTTTTCTTTATAATTAAGGATGTATTGAGGTGTCCCTTCAGGGGATAAATCAATTTTAAGATGAAATTCTCCATTAGGTGATGATAGCTCTTGTGCTGAAATTTGTAAGCAAAAAAAAGCGAACAACAAGAGCGTAATTGAATAAGGTTTTTTGGGTTTTATTACCATGTTTATTATTTTAAAGGATTGCTTATTTTTATTAAATCGTATAATAAATTTGTAAAATAAAATTGGGTAGCAGTCTGTAACCGCTACCCAATTAGGTTCTTATCTTTTTAAGATAAGGTAGTTATAGGGAGGAATCGTAATCTGGGATTGTAAATTTTGTGTGGAACTATTCATAGTATTCTCCCAACTTCCTTTTAGATGGGTAGGAATTATATAAGTAGCCTCTTGATTTCGAATATTGGATAAAACAAAGACTGTTTCGTTTTGATTTTTCATCGTAAATGCCACTACATTGTCACTGCTATAGCCAGCATAATCTCCCTTTTGAACTGCGGAACTATTTTTTCTAAACTTTAAAATTTGCTGATATTCTTTTAATACATCATTATTTGCTTGTGTCCAATCGATAGGGGTTTTGGTAAAAAACTCAAGACGTTGGTTGTAACCAATTTCCTGTCCATTATAAATCATTGGGACTGATTTCATGTAGGCGGCAATAACAAAAGTTGCAATAGAGCCATCAAGACCACCGAAAAGCTCTTGTGGTGTTCCATCGCTTAAATTTACATCATGATTAGTGGTATATCGTACCACTCGTTTATTTTCATTGTATACGTTTTGGTATTCTTCAGACTGCGCTAGTTGAATTTGGCTAGCCAATTCCCCGTTATGTACATCTTTTAAAGTTTCAAAAAAATGAAACCCAAACGTATAGTCAAATCCAGAATTGAAATGTCTTTGTTCCCCTCCTTCGGCTAACATAAGCATTTCTTGATTTTTGATTTGATCTATGATGTTAATGGCACTTGTCCAAAAACCTTCTGGAACAAAATCTGCCGCATCACATCTAAATCCATCAATATTGGCATTATAAACCCAATAAGACATAGCATCAATCATGGCCTCTTGCAAGTCTTGGTTATTGTAATCAAGTTGAGCCACATCTTGCCATCCTGTATCTGGAGGAGAAATAATATTTCCATCTTCATCTGTTTGGTAATATGCTGGATGCTCAGTTATCCAAGCATTATCCCAGGCAGTATGATTAGCTACCCAATCCAATACAACAGCCATGTCACGTTTATGAGCTTCTGCTACTAAAGTTTGTAAATCCTCTAAGCTCCCATATTCCGGACTAACGGCCTTATAATCCCTAACGGCATAGGGAGACCCTAAACCTCCAGCTGAATTTTTAATTCCATTGGGATAGATAGGCATTAAATACAACACATTAGCTCCTAATGCTTTGATATCATCCAATTTTTGTGTCACTGCATTTATGGTACCAGCTTCGCTAAATGCCCGAAGATTAACTTGGTAGATTACTGTATTTTGAGGATCAGGTACATTGGTGAAAACTACTCCATATTGGGTGTAATTTGGATTGTAATAAGTTGTGCCATCATCATCTGAATTGTCACAAGCTCCCATCATGGTTGAAATGAATAGTACGAAAAATATATATATTAGTTTTTTCATGATTTTGTTTAGAGTTTATAAAGGTTCTACAGTATAGTATGCAATGCTTGGATCTGTATCATCTATTTTGAATGTAACATGATAATTACCTGCACTTTCAACACTATGAGCTCCAGGATCATCTAAATAAGCAATGAAATCGGTATTATTTGGTGATCCATAATTGACTGTCCATGCATCATTTAATCTGAATTTTAAGGCTCCTGCTATTAAATTACCAGTATATTCCCAATACCCCTCTTGGTAATTATAGGTCATATCGGTATCATTATCCCAACCTCCAGGAGTAGCTGTACCAATGATTCCAAAAGAATAAGGCATTGCCATCCAAGTCATGTCATTTAAGTTGACGGTAATGTTATAGGAACCCATTACAGGAACGCTCACATTATTTCCATCAAAAACCAGATTTCCATTACCATCACCGCCATAATTTTCATCCCAGTTAGGACCAGTGGTGAATTTAAAATCCAAAGTAGCTGGATCGTTAAAACCGATTACTCCTGTGAAAACACCATTAACAGAAGTACCTACTAAGGTAGCTGCTGATGCAGGATCCCATCCTTGATAAGCTCCTGGGACATAAACTACATCACTATTAATAGTTTCTTCATAAGGGGTTACACTAAATGTGCCTGTCTTTGAATAAACAGCTCTGTCCACATATGCTTGAACCCGGTATACAATGGTCCCTTCTACATCGGCTTCCAGTCCGAAGTCCTTAACCATGGTGTTTAAATTTTTCACCATTATTTCTTTACTTAAGACATCGTTTCCTACAAATATATTAGAGGCATTATTCCATGCATTTTCTCCTAAGGTATCTGAAGGGACATCAAACTGAACAGTGTATTCTACAGGTGCTTCTGCAATAGGAAACCTTACTTTATTCCATGAAATATTTACAGCGGGTTCATCCTGCATTTCTTGGGTTAATCGTATTTGATTCGGAGATGCTTGCGGTATTCCTTCAAAAGATACTTCTTTTAAGGTGGTTAATTCATCATTCATGATGGTCAATCCATCATCGCTGCTTTCACATCCAAGCATGCCTAAACAAACTATAGCAAAAAATGCGTATAAAATATGGTTGTAATACTTTCTCATAATTTTTGAATTTTAGTAACCTGGGTTTTGTTTTAAATTAGGGTTAGCATCCAAAGCTGAAGTAGGGATAGGGAATAGTTCTCTATATGTTTCAGACTGCCCTCTAAAGTCATTAGGGTCTAAAAAAGTACCAAAACGAATCATATCTTGTCTTCTATGTCCTTCCCAATTTAGTTCAAAACCTCTTTCATTATAGATATCCTCTAAGGATGGATCACTAGTAAGAACTGCTAATCCCGCACGTTCGCGTATAGCATCTACCAGTGGTTTTGCTCCAGAAGGGTTCCCTAATCTTACCATACATTCCGCTTTCATTAATATAAAATCGGCATATCTGAAAATAGGAAAATCGTTGGAAGCTCCACCACCATCTAAAGGTGTTGCTGGATAGAATTTAATATTTCGAACACCTGCAAAAGCATCTGCTCCTGGATTGTCCAAAGAATTTACCTGAACAGTATAAGTGATACCTCCAGGCTGTTCGCCTACTAAAAACTGTGCTTTTCGAATATCTGCATCCTCATACGTGTTGTAAAAAGCTTCTGGGACAATTGCACCATTCCATCCACTTACCCCAAAAAGTTCCATAGCATGCGGACCACTTAAACTTCTAAGAGTATATATATTTCGAGATACCACATTGGCGGTAGCAAACATAGCTAAGATGGTTTCATCTCCAGGAAGTTGATCGCCAAAAAGTTCATAATATTGGTATCCGTTAGGACTAGCCTCGTTAGCGGCTCCAGGGTGTAAAGAGAAGCTTCCTGCTTCCATAGCTTCAATAGCATCCATGCATTTTTGCCATTGAGGCGTGCCAGTATATACTTCAGCGTTTAAATATACTTTTGCTAATAATGCATACCCAGCCCATTTATTGAATCTACCATAATATTCTCCATCTTTAGTGTTGGATAAGTAAGGGACGTTTGCTGTTAATTCTGACACCACAAAATCATAAACTTCTTCTCTGCTTACTTGGGGCAGTTCGGAAACTGTAATATTGTTTTCTGTATAGAAAGGCACATTTCCGTAATCATCCATCAATAAATAATAGAAAAAGGCTCTTAAAACTTTGGCTTCTGCTATTTTAGCTTGAGCAGCCTCAGCGTTTTCAAGTTGTTCCACAGCGAGGTTAGCGCTAAATACAGCTTGATACAGCCAATTCCATGTGTTATTCACAATTAAATCCGATGGCAACCATTCGTGCTTATAAAGCCTTGCAAAATCCAATTGCCAATCTCCAGTATTTCTATGGGGAATCACTTGTTCGTCAGCAGTCATACAATTTAAATCGTACCAACCGTTATCTGCACCTGCGTATCCAAGACCACCCCAATTACCAGCTACATTGGAGTATACTGCTGCCAACGCTACATCCGCCCCTTCAGGTGTGGAATAAAATTCATCAGCTTGATATTTATCATAGACATTTTCTTCTACATCATCTGTACAAGAAAAAAAGGAGAAGGCTGTGAAAATGCCTAATAATGTTATATGTTTTAGTTTCATCATTTCTTATTTAAATTTTACTTGTAGACCTAATGCTGCACTGGATGTTCTTGGGTAGATTCCAAAATCTCCTCCAAATCCATTCCCTCCGCTAAAATTAAGTTCTGGGTCCATACCTGAGTAATCTGTAATTAATAGTAGGTTATTAGCAGTAATAGAAAGTCTAATAGATTCTATATATTTCATCTTCTCTAAATGGATATTATAACCAGCCGTTACATTTTCTAATCGGATAAAATCACCATCTTCTAGCCATAAATTAGAACCATACTGAGAAGTGTACAGCCCTAAGTCTGCGGCACTTTCCAATACATTAGCTTTTCCTAAACTTTCCATTAAGCTTAGATTTTGTTTCAGACCGTTGTATATTTTATTTCCTCCTGAACCTCTCCAGAGCATTGAAAAATCAAAATCTTTGTAGCGAAAGCTAGGGTTAATGGCAAAATTATAGGTAGGAAGGGCAGAACCTTGAAGCACACGATCTGGACTTCTAGAGCCTTGATCTATGGTGCCATCACTATTAATATCCTTTACAGTTTCTGCCCCTACATTATTAATTCCTTCATGTTGTAAAATAGCATAGGTTCCAATAGCTTCTCCCTCAATTAAAAAGGAATTACTTCCCCAAGGAATATAATTGGTGTTTAGTTCAACTCCATTAATATCTCCACTTAAATTAAGAACCTTATTGTCTAGTAAAGAAAAGTTACCACCAAGGGTTAATTGCGTATTTTCATTTCTGATAAAATCATAACTCAATGCAAATTCTAATCCGCGGTTTCGAATGCTTCCCACATTTGCTGCAATAGTATTGTATGGAAATGGTGGTTGTGGTACGGTATAGTTAAACAATAAGTCATCTGTTGTTGCAGTGTAAGCATCTATAGCTCCTCTTAATCTACTATCGATTAAACTAAAATCTAAACCTATATTGGTTTGTTTTTTACGTTCCCATTTTAGGTCTTCATTAGAATTTTGTGAAATTCGGAAGTTGCTAATTTCTTCACCTCCAAAATAAGTAACTCCACTTGGACTAACTAGGGGGAGGGATTGTTGTGGGAATAATCCTTGTTGATTCCCAGTTACACCGTAACTACCACGTAATTTTAATTGATCAAAAATACCGTCTTGCATGAAGTTTTCTTCATCAATTCTCCAAGCTAATGATACGGCTGGAAAGTTCCCCCATTTGTTGTTTTCTCCAAATACGGAAGATCCATCTCTACGATAACTTAGGGTTATTAAGTATTTATCTAATAGGGTATAATTGAGTCGACCTAAGAAAGAAACTAAACTTCGGTCGTTTTTATAAGATGAAATATCTCCCGACCTAACATCTGAAAGATCTCCAGCTTGTAATGCATTATAGGTAGTTTCATCATTGAAAAATCCTCTTGCTTGTGCAAAATTTCCTTGATAAGTTTGTTGTTGCCACTCATATAAGGCAAGAACATCAATTTTGTGAATTCCAAAAGTGTTTTTATATGATAAACTAACATTTGTTAATTTTTCATCTTGATCATTATTGTTAATGTTAGCAAATCCGTTTTGATTGATGGCATTAGCATCAGTAGAAGAAACAGGTAAAAAGAAGCCTATAGAGTTATTGGTTTTTCTCCAGCTCCCAAACCAACCAAAGGTGATTCCTTTGTACACATTTAAATCAGCATCTAAACTTACAAATAAGTTATTGTTTTCTGCTTCATTAACCGTGGTTTGCGCCACTGCATATGGATTCAAATATTCAAAAACATTTGGATCAGTATAATAGCTGCCATTAGTATTGAATACAGGATCTGTAGGTCTCATAAAATAGGAATTGGTAACTAGATTGGAAGTAAACGCAGCATTACCAATACTTTGAATACTATTGGTAGTTTGAATAATACCTGTGTTGATATTCATAGTAATGTTCAAATGATCGTTTAGGGCTTTTTGATTAGCGGAGAGCCTAGCTATATACTTGTCATTACCAGAATTGATTACCACTCCATCTTGTAAAATAGCACTAACCGATGCTCGGTAGTTAAACTTATCAGTTCCTGCACCAAAAGAAATGGTATGATTCTGTGTATATCCAGATTTGGTTAATACATCATACCAATCTGTATTGGAAGCGTGATTTGCAGCTGCTGGAACACCATATAATTGTGCTTGTTCCCACCATTGATTAGCATCTAATACATTCAATTTATTCGAAAGTACATCTAGTGCAACATTGGAAGTATATTCAAAGGTAGATCCTCCATTTTTATTGTTCTTCGTAGTAACCATGATTACACCTGGTGCTCCACGAGAACCATAAACAGCTGTGGCAGAAGCATCCTTTAGAATGTCAATGGATTTGATTTCATTTGGCGGTATTTGATTAAGTAAATCCATGTTCCCTTGAACACCATCCACAACTACCAATGGATCATTTCCTCCTATTAAAGAGTTAATTCCTCTTATTCGGATGCTAGGGGTGGCACCAGGTTCATTTCCTTGTTGATTTATAATAACTCCAGGTGCTTTACCTGAAATTTGTTGAAGTGGATTCGTAATAGCACCTCCATTGAAATCTTCGTCAGAAATCGCAGAAACAGCTCCAGTAATATCTCTTTTAGAAGAAGTACCATATCCTATTACCACAACTTCGTCTAGACCAGCAATTGAAGCTTCCATAATGATGTTTATCTCACGATCATTGCCTACAGATATTGACTGTGTGGTAAAACCTATACTTGAGAAAACAAGCACCGCATCGGCAGCAGATACTTTTATGGAATAATTCCCTGCTTCATCTGTGATAACACCATTGGAAGTACCTTGTTCTAAAACAGTTACATAGGGGAGGGGAAACCCTTGATCATCTACTACATTCCCAGCAATTTCTATTTGCTGGTTTTGTAATACTGAATTAGTGACATTTTTAGCATGAGTCGTTTCATAAGAAAGTAAAAAGACACACGTAGTCACTAATAAAAAACAGGAAATGCTAGAAGTTAGCCATCCTCTTTTTTCTCGTAGTTTTTTGTTCATTTGAGTTAGTTTTAATTAAATAAAGTTTGATTAGAAAAATTATTGAAAACGTTTGCGCTATAAATTTTTCACAATCATCAAAACTATGGTAGTATGAAAGTTTATTAAAATAATCTAATAAAAATCAAGGTTATATATATCTTGAATTTATTTTAAATTACTAATAATCAGGTTATTGATTAATCTTGTTAATTATAAAAATCAAGGTTTTTTAAATAAAAGTATATACTGTATTGTTATTAATAATAATATATTTGTCTTTAAATTTTAGGAAGTATATAATAATAAGTGACTTTCTTTAAAGTTTATTTAACTCCGGATAATATGAGGATAACGACTGTTTTGATGTTGCTTTATTGTATTTCTTTATCTGTCCATGGGCAAGATAATGATAGTATAATAGCGGCAATAGATCATGCCATAGGACAAAGAGATTTTTATATCAAACAAAAGCATATGGAACTCGATATCTTAAAAGAAAGCGCCGAAAAAAGTCAATTAAGTGATAGCTTGGAGGATATCCATAAATCCTACATTAAATTATATGAAGGTTATAAAGCTTTTAGGTATGATTCTGCCTATTTTTATTTAGAAAAGGCGAAAGGGTTTGCTAACAAGCTTAACGATAGTTCATTGATTGCGGGAACTAAGATAAAAGAAGGGTTTATATTAATTTCTGCAGGCCTCTTTACAGAAGCATTGGATACTTTAAATAGTATTAACACAGACAATTTGAATAATATGAATCGCTATGATTACTTTTATAATAGGGCACGGGCTTATTTTGATTTGGCTGATTACAACGATGATGATAGATTTAGAATTAACTATATACGTAAGGGAATATTTAATCTTGAAGAAGCCCTCAAAACTGTCAAAAAAAGCAGTAGTGAATATTTGAAAGCAAGAGGATTAAAGGAATTGAAACAACAAAATTGGGAGCGGGCAAGAATTATTTATCTCGAATGGCTTAGCAAACAATTGCCGGCTCAAGAGTATGGAGTAGCTACCTCTAGTTTGAGTTATGTATATTCAAATCTTGGAGATCAGAACAAAGCAATGAAGTACCTTGCAATGGCAACGATTTCTGATCTTGAAAATTCCATTCAGGAAAATACTGCGTTACGGAATTTAGCTATTCAGCTCTATGAGAATGGGAAATTAAACAAAGCAAATCAATATGTAAGAGTTGCTTTTAAGGATGCTGAATTATACAATGCTCGACATCGAAGAAATCAAATATCTGCTATTTTACCTATTATAGAGAGTGCCCAATTGTATAAAGTGGAGCAAAAAAATAAAAGTCTTCAAACGACGGTAATTTTATTAACTGTACTTGCTGCTATAGTGCTGTTATCTCTTGGAATAATCTTTAAGCAACTCAAAGAGAAAAAAGCGGTTAGAAAAGCAATATCTGAAAATAATGAACGACTAAAAGAAATGAATTTAAGTTTAGTTGAAGCGGATGCTATTAAGCAGGATTACATCACTTACTTCTTAAAGGCGACCTCTCAATTAATTAGTAAAATGGTTGCGTTGCAAAAGCATACTATATTGAAAATAAGAACTAAAAAGCCGGAAGAGGTACTGGATATTATCCAGAAATACAGTGCTAAAAAAGAAAGGGAGGCGCTTTTTCATCAATTTGATGAAGTATTTTTACAGTTATTTCCCTCCTTTATAGCACAAATTAATATGTTATTTCCTGTGAATGATCAAATAGTAATTAAAACAGGAGATTTATTGAGTACTGAGTTGCGTATCTATGCTCTTTATCGATTGGGAATTCAGGACAATAAGCAGGTTGCAGAATTTTTGGATATTTCTATCTCAACAGTTTATTCCTATAAAACGAGGTTAAAAAGTAAGTCTAATTGTAGAGCTATTTTTGAAGATAAAATAATGGATATCAAAAGATTTTCGGTATAAAATAAAGTTTTTAAAAATCGATTTTTAATTAAAACCATTTCTTATATTTGAAATATAAATATGGAATAATTGCCGCTAAAACCATAGCAATTATGGCTATAGGATATCCATAGTTAGTATTAAGCTCGGGCATATTTACGAAGTTCATGCCATACACACCAGCAATTAATGTAGGCAATGAAATACAAACGGTAATTACCGTTAGAATTTTAAAAATTGTATTCTGTTCTAATTCAATTTTGTTCGTCACGTTCTCTTTTAAATCGTCTAACCGATCAAAGTTAAATTGAATATAATCTGATACGACAGTTAGATCGTTTAATTCAGTTTCTATGGTTTCTTTTAACTTCAACTGCTTTTCCCAATTACTTTTCTTATATAAATTTAAAACTCTAGTTGATTCGATTAAAGACTCCTTTATAAGCAAATTATTAAAATTATATTTTGTAATTATATCCATGTCTTCCTTTGTGAATTCTTTTTCAATTAAAAGCCTACTTGCCAATAGTTTTACTTTTTTTGTAAGACTTTCAGTGATATCAGCATAATAATCCGTAATCAACTCAATCATAAATTTGAAGATTAAGTTTGTGGATGGTAATTTTCTCATTTGCATGAACTTATGCCCGTATGTTTTATTAAAAAAATCATCCGGCCCCTTATCTGAAAATAAAAATAGCCCTTCTAATGCTATGATGATGAAGATAGGTGCTTCTACCAATCTTTTTTCATTATTATAAAAAGGAATTGAAAAGTGAAAGGAAGCTTGATTCTTATTTTCTAGAAAGTGCGAACTAATTTCAATATCTTCATATTTTTCCATTATTGAAAAATCAAGTCCGTATGTATTTTTTAACCAATTAATCTCTGTTTCGGTATAATCAATAAATTGTATGATGTTGAAATTCATGTCAACATGAGTAAGTTCTTGAATGTGTTCGACTTTAACTATTTCACTATTCTTTAGGATAATTTCAATCATTGGATGGTTATTGTAAATTTAAATATACTGTATTTTTTGTCTTTAGGAAAATTAAGGGTATCGCTATGAATAAAATCACTTTTATGTAAAATTGATATTGTAGCCTTAACTGTGTAGCACATATTTTTTAAGTATAGGGGAGGAGTAGTAAAGGATTTTAAAAGGAGTTTTATGAGTGAAGTAAAGTAATTAAAAACTTATATAATATGGGTTCTATATTGGATTTTTGCTCATCTGATTGTTTTATTAAAAGGCATACCTTGGATTATATTATGAAAAATCCCAAGACATAAATGCTATAAGTATAGATTTTTATAAATAGGGTCTAGATAGGTAATTCGATACCATTTATTAGGGGTTTTAAATGGCTTTATATACATATATTTTTCAGGTGTAATATACTACGAAAACTTGTTTTTTGTTTATCATTACTTAGCTTTGTCTCTAAAATAGCTTTTAAAATTTAATAATTTATTAATATATTGCTGCAAAATATAATAATATGTCAATTAGATCTTCATTAATCGACTTAGAAAAAATTTCGTTTAGTATTGTTTTGAAATGTGTATATAAATGAATAATTATGTTCCAAAGGAGATAGAAGAATTATTTCTTGAGCACTACCGTGAGTGGTGCTTAATTTCATATAGTTATATAGAGGATATGGAAGAAGCGGAGGATGTAGTTCAAGATGTAATGGAAAAAGTACTCTCTAAACTTGAAAATGACGCTCCAATTCTAAATCTCAAGAGCTATATTTTTATAGCCATTAAGAATACAAGTTTAAAACGACTTAAAAAATCTAAAAAATTAACAAAGATAATTGAGAATGATATTTTAGTTGGTTCATGTGAAGAAGATTTGATAGGTATAGAACAAAAAGCCTCGCTAATGAATGCATTAAATGCGTTACCAGACCAATCTCGACGTGTTTTTGAGCTCTGTGTTCTTGAAGGAGTAAAATATGATGTGGCAGCCAATACTCTAAACATCTCTACAAATACGGTCAAATATCATGTAAAAAAAGGTTATAAGATTTTAAAATCAATACTTCATAACCATTATATATTCTCATTTTCACCCTTATTTTTTACATTTTTCTCATAAAAAATCATTTTTTTTCATTTTTGACTACCCTTTTTTCAATATTAGGGGTCTTTAAGGTAGGATTACATCTGTAATATCATTTTAATAAATGGATTTAGTAGAAATTATTATAAAAAAATTAGACAATAAAGTTTCCGTAGCGGAAGATAAATTGTTTATGGACTGGTACGAGGCTTCTCATGAAAATCGTGCAGTTTTCAAACGTCTCAAATTGGCTAAAACTAAAAGAGGGAATATTCCAGATGTGAGTGCGATTGATTCTAGAATGGCGCTTAATAAATTAATCCTAAGGTATAAGTCTAGACGAAAAAAAAAGGCATTTGTCTCAGTTATGAAATATGCATCTATTTTTATTGTCTTATTAATTTCGAGTTATAGTATATGGTATTTTTCTAATATTAATGGTAAAAATAAACTTACTCATAGCAATAGTATTACATTGGACATAGGGAATGGAGAAATCAAGATGCTATCTGTGGATGGTTCTGAGGATATTATGAATAAATCAGGGAAATTTTTAGGTAAAATCCATAATTCGGAAATTGATTATACAACGACTAATATTGATAAATTAACATATCATTCCATAAATGTTCCGAATGGGAAAGTATTCAATGTAAGACTTTCAGATGGAACCCTCGTTCACCTCAATGCAGGTTCCTCATTACAATATCCTGCAAAATTCGCATCTAATGGTATGCGAAAAGTAACACTTTCTGGGGAAGCTTTTTTTGAAGTTTCTAAAGATAACATGCGTCCATTTGTGGTAAATTCTGAAAGTCTTGATATTACTGTGTTAGGTACCAAATTTAATGTGAGCTCATATCCTGAAAATAGAAATATAAACACGGTGCTTGTTGAAGGTTCTGTTAAATTGGCAAGTATTGGTAAAGAGGCTCAGTTCTTAGAACCTGGACATATGGCATCATGGAATCCAACAAATGGAAAGCTTTCTTTTTCTAAAGTTGATACCGCTATTTATACGATGTGGATGCAAGGGAAATTGGTTATCCACCAGCTTTCTTTTGACGAAATAATAACCAAGTTGGAAAGATATTATGGGGTTACCATCGAAAATAGAAATGAAAAGATTAAGAATCAAGTTTATACAGTTGAATTTAAGGACGAAAATATAGATCAAGTTTTAAAATTTTTTCAAATTGATACGCCGTTTAATTATTCAATTAATGACTCGAAAATCACCATTTATTAATCAACAAAGACTGAACTATTTCTAACTAAAATAGCTTTAAACTAAAACGTTTTACTAATGATGAATTAAAAAAAACGAAAAAAAAATCGGAAAATGCGCTAACATTTCCCGATTGGATTAAAATCAACTATCGCAAGTTAACTAACCAAAACCAAAATTATGAAAAAAAGTAATAGGACAGGGATAGAAATGCCCTGTTTTCTGAAACTAACACTAACTATGAAATTAACATTCATATGTTTATTGATTTCAATATTCTCTGTCTACAGTAATTCGTATTCACAAAATGCAATCGTCACTTTAAATCTAGAGCAGGTAAAAATGAGCAATGCCTTGCTCGAGATACAGTCGATTACCAATTATAGATTTTTTTATAACAATAAAAAAATTGATGGGGAAAAATTGGTTTCCATAAATGTGAAAGACAAACCATTATCAGATGTTTTAAATGAATTTTTTATGGATACAAATGTTACGTATGTTGTAAAGGATGATTTAATTGTCTTAAAGTTGAAATCGGATGAAGCTAATCCAAAGAATCAAGAAGTAGGACAACCCCAACAAATTAAGGTTTCGGGGGCTGTTACCGATATAGAAGGTGTCCCTATTGCGGGGGTGACCATTATTGAAAAGGGAACTAATAATGGAGTTGTATCTGATTTTGATGGGAACTATTCGATAAATGTAACCAATAAAGAATCCGTATTGGTTTTTGCGTATTTAGGATTTAAAAGAAAAGAAGTTAAAGTAGCAGGGCAAACAACTATAGCTGTTTCGTTGGAAGAAGATACTAACCAATTGGATGAGGTAGTTATTGTTGGGTATGGAACCCAAAAGAAAGCAAACTTAACTGGAGCAGTAGCACAGGTTGGCGGAGAAGAATTAGACAATAGACCTGTAGTGAATGCTACCCAAGCGCTTCAAGGATTAGTACCTGGTTTGAATATAACGCAATCTGGAGCGATGGGTGGAAGTTTAGATAATCGTCCGAGTATTAATGTACGTGGGAGAGGAACTATAGGAGCTGGATCCAATGATAGCCCTTTAATTCTAATTGATGGTGCCGAAGGAGATATAAACTCTGTAAACCCAAGAGATATAGAAAATATATCCGTACTTAAAGATGCAGCTGCATCCTCTATTTATGGATCCAGAGCTCCATTTGGAGTAATTTTGATAACTACCAAAAAGGGGAGAGCAGGTAAAACAACTGTAAATATAAATTCCAATACTAGGATTAGTCAGCCTGTATTGGTGCCGAATATTGCAGACTCCTATTCTTTTGCTACTTTCTTTAATGATAGTTTCCTAAATGCTGGACAAACGCCCTTTTTTACGGATGAGCGTATGCAAAGGATAAGAGATTTTATGGATGGTAGAATTACTACAACGATACCTACTCGTGCAGGAAATCCAAATATATGGGCAGATGGATATGATCAAGGTAACGATAATGTAGATTGGTATGATGCCATCTTCAGACCTTCCGTAATTGCACAAGAACAAGCTGTAAGTATAAGTGGAGGAAAAGAAGGACTTACCTACTACCTTTCAGGAAGTTATACAGACCAACCTGGTTTTATGCGCTTTGGTGGGGATCAATATAAAAGATATAATACTTCTTTACGAATCAATGCAGACTTATTTAAATGGTTGTCAATAACCTATACCAATCGCTTTATTAGGGAAGATTATGAAAGGCCAAGCAATATGACGGATGGCGCATTCGGAGATTTAACGCGTCAGGGTTGGCCAATGCTTCCTTTGTATGATCCTAACGGATATTTATATGATAGTCCATCTCCTGCACTTCCTTTAAGAGATGGTGGAAAAGATAATAAGGTGGAGGATACCTTTACACAACAATTAAATCTTGCTTTTAAGCTTAATTCAGATTGGAATGTTAACTGGGATTTAACCTATAAGACAACCAATCAGTTTCATCATTGGGATTTACAATACACGTATAATCATGATGTAGCTGGAAACCCTTATATAGCAGATAGTAGATCTGAAGTTCATGAAGATGCTTGGAAAACCGATTATTTTAATTCGAATATATATACAGATTATACTAAGAGTTTCGGGAAGCATAATTTTAAGTTCTTGATAGGAATGCAAGCTGAATCTAATGATAATAGATCTTTTGGAGCAACAAGGCAAGGAATTATAGTTCCTGAGGTGTCAGTAATAGACGCAACCTCTGGTACCGATTATTATGGAGCTTTAGTACCACCATCGGTTTATGGAAATTATGCAGATTGGGCTATCAATGGATATTTTGGGCGTATTAATTATAATTTTGATGAACGATTTTTAATCGAAGGGAATCTTCGTTATGATGGTTCTTCTCGCTTCCGATCTGGTAAAAGATGGGTTCTTTCTCCTTCGATATCCGCAGGTTGGAATATTGCAAATGAGGAATTTTGGGAATCATTATCCGAAACTGTAGGTTTGTTTAAGTTAAGAGCTTCTTACGGTTCTCTGAATAATCAAAATACAGATGATTGGTACCCTACTTATATTTCTATGCCTATTGGAATAGCGAATGGATCTTGGTTGGTAAATGGGGCTATGCCTAATACAGCCAGTGCACCTGGATTAAAAGATGCTGGGCTAACATGGGAAACCATTGAGACTTGGAATGTTGGTGTAGACTTCGGTTTATTTAACAATAGACTTACTGGGTCTTTCGATTATTTTAAAAGAACGACCAACAACATGATCGGTCCTGCACAACAAATGCCTGCTATTTTAGGAACCGCAGTTCCGCAAACAAATAATACGGATTTAGAAACCTATGGATTTGATCTTAGTGTTTCGTGGAGAGACCGATTAGAAAATGGTTTTTCTTATAGTGTAACTGCATTACTTTCGGATAATCAAACAAAAATCACAAAATATCCTAATCAAACAAATAGTTTGGGGAGCTATATTTCTGGTCAGTTGGATGGGAATATCTGGGGATATCAGACCATAGGTATAGCAAAAACTACTGAAGAAATGGAGGCTCATTTAAACTCTTTACCAAATGGAGGTCAAAATGCGCTGGGTACCAATTGGGATGCCGGAGATATTATGTATGAAGATCTTAATGGTGATGGAATGATAAATAATGGATCCAATACCCTTGATGATCATGGTGATTTGGTGAAAATAGGAAATAGTACACCAAGATATTCTTTTGGACTGGACATGAATGCTAGTTGGAAAGGATTTGATTTTAGAGCTTTTTTTCAAGGCGTGTTAAAAAGAGATTATTGGAACAATACATATGCATTTTGGGGTATGCAAGGTAGTGTTTGGGATGCTACCGCTTTGGAACCACATCTAGATTATTTTAGAAATGATCCTGATCATTATCTTGGGTTAAATATTGACTCTTATTACCCACGTCCAATAGTTGGACAAGGATCTAAAAACCAACAAACACAATCGAGATACCTAATAAATGCTGCTTATGTAAGGCTGAAAAACATCCAATTGGGATATACTTTGAGACCAGAAGCAGTTGAGAAAATTGGAATTAGTAATCTACGAATCTATTTCTCTGCTGAAAATATATGGACTTTGACAGATGTTCCTGAGATGTTTGATCCAGAAACCTTAGATGGAGGCGTAAATGGAAATGTATATCCATTGTCGAAAACCTATTCTGTAGGGATTAATCTTTCGCTTTAAAATATTATAAAAACTATTAAAATATACTAAAATGAAATCATATCAAACCTTACTATTACTAGGGATATTGATGCTGGTCTTTAATTCTTGTGAAAAAGATTTCCTTGAAAGACCGCCAAAATCTCAAATAACCCCAGAGAATTATTTAAATGAAGAATCTCAACTTGCTGCATATACCATAAATATGTACGGGGTACTGCCGGTAGTGGGATCTTATCAAGAGGATTACGACACTGATACCCAAGCGGGGCGTAATTATAACAATCGTTATGTACCAGGCCAATGGCTTGTTCCAGAAAATGGAGGTGCCTGGGGATTTGGAGATATTTATCAGTGCAATTACTTCTTTCAAGAGGTGCTACCTAAGTGGAAGAATGATGAAATTGCTGGAGACCCTTCAAATATTGCGCATTACATCGGAGAGATGTACTTTTTGAGGGCTTATATTTATTACCGGAAATTGGTGGAATTGGGAGACTTTCCAATTGTAAGATCTGTTCCAGAAGTAGATACTGATAGTTTGACCGCCTTAAGTGAAAGAGATCCTAGAAATGAAGTAGCACGTTTTATAATTTCTGATTTAGATTCAGCGATTACATTAATGCATGATTTTTCACCAGATGGACTAAAAAATAGATTATCTAGTCCAGTAGCACAATTAGTAAAATCTAGGGTAGCACTTTTTGAGGGAACCTGGGAGAAAAACTTTAAAGGAACAGCTTTTGTACCCAATGGTTCAGGTTGGCCTGGGAAGGAAAAAGATTACAATCAAAATTACCAATTTCCTTCTGGAAGCCTTGATGGGGAGATCGATTATTTCCTAACGCAGGCAATGGAGGCTTCAAAGGCAGTAGCCGATCATATTAGTCTTACGGTAAATTCACAAAAGCAGGATATAGAGGGACAGTCTTACCAAGAATTTGCGGAAGCAAGTGATGCCAATCCATATTTAAGTATGTTTAGTGATGTTGATTTAAGTGGGTATGATGAGGTGTTATTATGGAGAGCCTATGATGTAGGCCTTGGAGTGAGTAATTCTTTCGGTATTTCTGTTCAAGGGGGTGGATCTGGATATACCCGAGGTTTTGTAGATGGGTGTTTAATGGGAAATGGTTTGCCAATTTATGCTGCGGGATCTGGTTACGAAGGGGACGATTACCTTTCGGATGTTAGAAAAGATAGAGATATGCGTTTAAACCTATGGTTGGCAGAACCTGGACAGATAAATATTTTATATCCATCAGATTTAAATACCCATGGAACAGATGTGGCAATAGTTCCCGATATCATGAATTTATTAGGAAATCATGACCAACCTACAGGATATCATCATACAAAAGGAAATAATTACGATGGGGCTAACTATGGACAACATACAGGTAGTTCTATGGGAAGTATTGTTTTTAGAGGTGCAGAAGCGTATCTAAATTATATAGAAGCCAGTTATGAGAAAAATTCTTCCTTAGATGGAACTGCAATTAATTATTGGAAAGAAATTAGAGAAAGAGCTGGAGTTGATAGTGATATTCAAAAAACGATTGCTGCTACCCAAATGAATATAGAGGGCAATAACGATTGGGGGGCGTATTCTGCTGGAAGTTTGGTCAATCCAACGCTTTATAATATTCGAAGAGAGCGAAGAGTAGAGATGTTAGGTGAAGGCCTACGATGGGATGATTTACGCAGATGGAGAGCCATGGATCAAATGATTGATACACCATATCATATAGAAGGTTTTAAATTATGGGGTCCTATGCAGGATTGGTATGATGCCGATCTATTAACCTATGGACAAGGTGATAGAAGCACAGTTTCTGATCCAACACGTAGTGAGTATCTACGTGTTTATGAGAAGACTTCAACTTCCCTTGTATATGATGGATTTCGTTGGACAATGGCTCATTATTTAAGCCCAATTGCCATGGAACACTTTTTAATTACATCTGGAGATAGTAATGCGGGAGGATCCCCAATTTACCAAAATCCAGATTGGCCTACACAGGCGAATGCTGGCCCAATAAATTAAGAAATAGCGTTTCATATTTAGTTTTAATTAGAAATTTACTATGAATATAGATTTATTCTTAATGTAGAAAGGGATCTGTTGTTTTTAACAAAATGAATATCAAATCAAACTATTTAATATCAATTAATGAACCGATTTAAAATGAAAATATTGCAATTATTTGCACTGATATTAGTTCAGTTTATCTTTAGCTGCTCACCCAATCATACTGAGATAGAGCCTAATAAATTGTATATGTTACAAAGCCCTTCTGGTTTTGTGATTGGAAATAAAGATACATCTACCAATGAGGCTAATTTATTTTTGGAACCGGTAGATTCTGAGAATAAAGGACAGCTTTGGAACCTCACCAAACTGGAGAATGGCAGCTTTTTAATAACAAATCCTTTTACTGAGAAAAGCATAGATAATTTTAATAAGCTCTCAGGAAATGGCAATCCAGTGATTCAATGGGACACCAATAAAGGGAATCCTAACCAACAATGGGTGGTTAAAATGGCGAGCGATGGAGGTTATGAAATTGTTCAAAAAAACAGTTCCATGTACCTTGGTTTTCAAGATGAGGATGTTGCTGGAACAACTATTTCGCAATTGCCAAACAAGCAGACCTGGAAACTAATACCTTCTAATCAAAGTATGCCAGAACCAGGTCCATTACGAGGTGAAGATGAATGGGAAAACGAAACTGTTTTTGCAGTTAATAAAGAGCCTGGGCATGCAACCTATATGCCGTATCCGTCCGTAGTCTCCCTAAAGAAAGATCCTGCTTTTGATAAGCCATGGCTCGAATCTAAGTCAGAATGGTACCTTTCGCTAAATGGAACATGGAAGTTTAATTGGGTAAAAACTACAGAGGAACGACCTTTAGATTTTTACAAACAAAACTTCGATACTACGGAATGGAAGGATATCCCAGTGCCGTCTTGCTGGGAAATGGTAGGGTATGGAACTCCTATTTATACTAATATTACATATCCTTTTAAAAATAATCCTCCTTTTATTCAACCTCAAGAAGGATATACCAATGAAGTTGAAGTAAATCCAGTAGGTTCCTATAAAAGAGATTTCGACATTCCTCAAGATTGGGATGGAAAAGAGATTTTTGTTCATTTTGATGGGGTGTATAGTGGTTTCTTTATCTGGGTTAATGGTCAAAAGGTAGGATATAGTCAAGGAGCAAATAATGTTTCTGAATTTAATATTTCTGATTTTGTGAAGCCAGGAAAAAATAATATTGCCGTACAAGTATTTAGATGGACCGATGGAAGTTATCTAGAAGACCAAGATATGTTTAGAATGAGTGGTATACATAAAGATGTTTACCTATTTGCAACACCAAAAGTGCATATCAGGGATTTTGCTTTACAGTCAAATTTTTTAAATGACGACCTGACGGAAGTTCAATTTAAGGTCATTGGAAAAATTGTAAATAACGATGTTAAAACTAATGGAAATGGTACCTTACATATAAACCTTATAGATGCTAACGGAAAGGAAGTATTAGGGATTTCAACCAAAATTGGCCAGGTAAATGATGGATCAGAGAAAGATGTTATAGTGGAAGGAAACCTAGACAATCCTCATTTATGGTCTTCGGAAACCCCATATTTATATACTGTGATTCTTAGCTTAAAGGATGAAAAGGGTAAAGTAAGTGAGGTACTTTCATCAAAATTTGGATTTAGAAAGATTGATATAAAAAACAGTAAAGTTTATATCAATAATAAGCAAGTTTTCTTTAAAGGAACAAACCGTCATGAAACACATCCAGAGTTTGGCCGAACGGTTCCCGTTGAAACAATCATTAAGGACGTTACGATGATGAAACAGAATAATATCAATATGATACGTACAAGTCATTATCCTAATCAACCTAAAAGTTATGCTTTATATGATTACTATGGTTTGTATATAATGGATGAAGCTGATATTGAAAATCATGGGAATCAAGGAATTAGTGAAATCCCTTCATGGATTCCTGCTTTTAAGGATCGAGTTCGTAGAATGATTGAACGAGATAAAAATCATGCCTCTATTATCTTTTGGTCAATGGGCAATGAAAGCGGTAATGGAATAAATAATGATGCTACTGCTAATTTGGCAAGGGAAATGGATCCTTCAAGAATAGTACATTATGAAGGTAGAAATGAATCCGCTGATATTGATAGCCAGATGTATCCTGATTTAAAAGATTTAAAAAGAAGAGATCAAAATGGTTCCGACAAGCCTTACTTTATGTGTGAATATGCACATGCCATGGGGAATGGTATGGGGAATTTAATTGAATATTGGGATATAGTAGAAAGCTCAGACCGGTTAATTGGAGGTTGTATTTGGGATTGGGTTGATCAAGGTATCAACAGACCAATACCAGTTGGAGGAGATAGCAACACATTACTAGGTAAAAAATCTACCACAGGAGAGGTGCCTGCCGCATATCAAAAAATCAATAGTGCTATAGATCCAAAGGATGCTTTTTATTATGGAGGTGATTTTGGAGATACCCCGAATGATGAAGATTATTGTAATAACGGACTTACCACTCCTGACCGTCGTATGACTGCTAAATTAATCGAACTGAAGAAAGTATATCAATATATAAAAGTGCGTCCGATTGACATTAAACAAGGAAAAATAGAAATAGAGAACAAATATGATTTTACAAATCTTAGTGGATATACGATTTCTTGGGAAGAATTAGAGAATGGAAAAGTAATTAAATCGGGTAAATTACCTTCAGTAGCCATTAATCCAGATCAGAAAGTTACTCTAAATATTCCATTGGATACTCAATTTAAAGAAGGATCAGAATATTTTGTAAATCTATATTTTCATTTAAAAGAAAAAACAATTTGGGCGGATAAAGGGCATTTAGTAGCCAGTGAACAATTGAGGATTAATGATAGACCAGCAGTTAATTTTGAATTTTCAAAAAAAGCTAAATCGTTAAAAGTTGATCAAGTTGGTGATCATTTGAATATTAATGGGGAAAATTTTAGTGCAAAGGTAGCTATGACATCTGGTGTATTAGATGCTTTGGTATATAATGGCACTAATATGATTCATAATGGAGAAGGGTTTAAGTTGAATTGGTACAGAAGTTTAAGTAATGATAAATATGCAGATCAAAAGTATTACCCAACTACCTATGCGGCTGAAAAATTTGATTACAACCTATCGGATAATGGGCAATCTGTGAAAATTACGGCTGAAGTATATGCTAATATTGCTAATGAAGCGGCAACAAAATTACCCTATAAAGTTGTATACACAGTTCATAGTGATGGTACTATTGAAGTTGATGGTACTTTTGAAACCCCAACAAGGGACTTTATCGTTCACCGTGCAGGACTTCAAGTTCAGGTAACTCCAGGGTTTGAAGCTATTCGTTATTTTGGTCGTGGACCACATGAAAATTATCAGGATCGAAAGGCAAGTGCTTTTTTTGGAGATTTTAAAACCACAGTCGATGGTATGGCAGCAGAGCATTATGTAAGATCTCAGAGTATGGGAAATAGAGAGGACGTTCGATGGGTACGTATATCCGATGGAAAAGGAAAAGGAATGAAGATAACGGGGAAGGACAACCTCTCTTTTAGTGCACTTCATTACAGTGATGAAGAGCTCTGGGGTGGTATTAAACATGATTATTCCCTGATTGATATTAAAAAACCACAGACCTTCCTTAGTTTGGACTGTATCCAGGAAGGGGTAGGAAATTCTACTTGTGGTCCTATTACATTAGAAAAATACAGAGTTCCTGAAAGTAAAACTTTGAGTTATTCTTTTATAATTTCTCCATTAAATTAAAAATAATTAATCGAAATACAGGCTATATAGCACATACTGTATGGGATACAAAATCCGATACAGTATTGTCTTAAGCTGATCCTCACATAAAACATTTTAAGTATATTTCTATGAAACGATTCCTATTTTTAAGTTTTTTACTCTTTTCTTTAACCTTGATAGCTCAAGAAGAAATACTTTCTTCTCCAGATGGAAACATAAGCATTAAAGTTCATTTAAAAGATCGCATTACTTATTCTGTTTTTTTAGGGGATGAAACTATTTTTCAGAACAATGAGTTAAGTTTAAAACTCAAGGATCAAATTTTAGGTGAACAGCCAAAATTAAAAGGGCTAAAAAAGGGTAAGATTCATAAAGAAAGTAGCCCAATTGTTCCGTTAAAATTTAGCACTGTTACTAATTTTTACAATTACTTAAGACTGGATTTTAAAGGCGGATATAGTTTAGAGTTTAGAGCGTACAATGATGGAATGGCCTATCGCTTTATAACCAATTTGAATCAGAAAAATATTCAGGTTTATAATGAAGCGTTTGTTATAAACATGCCTACTAATTATACTGCAAATTTACAGCAAGTAAACAGCTTCAAAACATCTTATGAGGATTTATATACGAAAGTGAATACTCAAGATTTTAATGCGGAAACTCAAATGGCGACGCTTCCAGTATTGCTCAATACCTCTAAGAATTATAAGGTATTAATTTCTGAAGCCGATCTTATTGATTATCCTGCTTTATTCTTAAAAGGAGATGCTCCAAATAGAATGAAAGGTGTTTTTCCTATGGTTCCACTAACGTATGAAGATGAAGGGGATCGAAGTATGAAGATTACTTCACGTGCAAAATATATTGCAGAAACTAAAGGTGAAAGAAATTTTCCATGGCGGTATTTTGTAATTACATCGGAAGATACACAGCTTTTGGAAAATACGATGACTTATAATTTATCTGAACCTAATAAAGTAAAAGATCCTTCCTGGATTGAACCTGGTCAAGTAAGTTGGGAGTGGTGGAATGGAGCTTCCCCATATCATGTTGATTTTGTTGCAGGATATAATGAGGAAACTTACAAGTATTTTATTGATTTTGCATCCGAATTTGGAATTCCGTATATCGTAATGGATGAAGGTTGGGCACAATCTACGACCGATCCATTTACTCCCAATCCAGATATTGATCTTTTTGAACTTATTGATTATGCGAAACAAAAGAATGTAAGAATTGTGCTTTGGCTTACTTGGCTTACCGTGGAACATCATTTTGAACTATTCAAGACTTTTAGTGAATGGGGGATAGCTGGGGTAAAAATAGATTTTATGGATCGTAGTGATCAGTGGATGGTCAACTATTATGAGCGCGTGGTTAAAGAAGCTGCAAAACATAAAATGTTTGTTGATTTCCACGGTTCTTTTAAACCAGCAGGTTTGGAATATGCATATCCCAATTTATTATCCTACGAAGGTGTAAGAGGTTTAGAACAGATGGGAGGAGCTACTATAGAAAACAGTTTATTCTTGCCATTTATCAGAAATGCTGTAGGTCCGATGGATTTTACACCAGGCGCCATGTTAAATATGCAACCTGAGCTCTATCATAGTCAAAGGCCTAATTCTGCGGGTATGGGAACCAGAGTATTTCAAATGGCGCTCTATGTGGTTTTCGAAAGCGGTTTGCAAATGCTAGCAGATAATCCTACTAATTATTATCAAAATAAGGAATGTACGGAGTTTATAACTCAGGTACCCACTACATGGGATGAGACCATTGCACTTGAAGCAAAAGCAGGAACATATGCATTGGTAGCTAAACGAAAAGGTGAAGAATGGTTTATAGGAGGCATAAATGATGGTAGCCAACCGAATCGAGAATTTAAGATTTCTCTTGATTTCTTAGATAAAAGCAAAAGATATAACATGACAGCATTTCAAGATGGCGTAAATGCAGGACGACAAGCGATGGATTATAAAAAACAAACGAGCCAGGTAACATCCAAGGATATCATAACAATTAAAATGGTTAGAAATGGGGGATGGACAGCTCGAATAGTTCCTGAAAACTAAAAGTATTTTGATCTTTAAAGGATTTAATAGAATGAAAAAAAACCTACTTCTTATACTCTTGTGTTCAATGCAGTTGGCATGTACAACAAAGCCTCAAACCGTTGAAGATGGGATACTGTCAGTTTCTCAATTGTTTGCAGATCATATGGTATTGCAACAGAAAGAGAAAGCTACTTTCTGGGGACGTTCGATTCCAAAAAAGGAGGTTGAAATTTCTACCAACTGGGGAGAACATACTAGCACTACCACAGATGCTAATGGAAGGTGGAAGGTAGCATTGCAAACACCTACTGCAGGAGGTCCCTACCAAATAGAGATAAGTAGTAATGGTGAAAGTTTAATAATAAAGGATGTATTAATTGGAGAAGTTTGGTTGGCTTCAGGACAATCCAATATGGAGATGCCTTTATATGGATGGCGTCCAAATGATACCATTGTTAATTCTGATAAAGAGATTGCTAAAGCTGATATGCCCGATATTCGTTTTATGAAGGTAGAGCACCATATTGCGGAATCTCCACTAGATTCCTTGGAAGGAAATTGGCAGGTGGTTTCACCAGAAACGGCTAAGGATTTTAGTGCTACTGCTTATTTTTATGCCAAAAAATTACATAGTGAGCTCAAAGTACCTATTGGAATTATCCAATCTGCGGTAGGTGGAACGCCTGCGGAAGCATGGACCAGTGAACAGTCCTTAAAACAATTGGATGATTTTCAGGATCCAATTGCCAAATTAAAGAAGACAGCTCGACTTAAAAAAGAATGGTTTAAAAAATTTAATTCCCAAAAAATACCTTCCACTGAAAATGAATGGGAAAGAATTGATTTTGAAGATTTAGAAGCGTCAACTTCTCAATATGATGATGCCTCATGGGATTCAATACGTCTTCCTAGTAGAATTGATGTGTTAAAGAATGATGTGTTTGACGGCGCTATATGGTTGAGAAAATCATTTTTGATATCAGATGTAAAAGAAGATTATCAACTGGAAATTGGCTCGATAGATGACATGGATGCCATTTATATAAATGGAAAGAAAGTAGGAGGCTTAACAGGATTTGGTCATGCTAATGCTCCTAGAAAAATGAATGTTCCCAAAGCAATACTTATTGAGGGGATGAATTGTATTGCAATTCGAATTATTGATACAGGAGGTCCAGGGAGTATTATGGGGGATATGGTATTATCAAATTCCTCAAACAATAACATTTCTTTAACTGGAATATGGAAATCCAGACAAGTAGGTGAGATAGCCAATCAAAAGTTTTATAGTTATGGATTAAAAGACCCCCTTTCTGATCGACCAGTCTTTTCTCAGTATAATACCAATTCACCAACAGTATTATATAATGCCATGATAAACCCGTTGGTACCTTATACTCTAAAAGGGGTTATATGGTATCAAGGGGAATCCAATGTAGGCAGGGCAGAACAATACATAACTCTTTTTCCAATGATGATAAAGGATTGGAGGACAAAATGGCGTAAAGAGTTGCCCTTTTATTTTGTACAATTAGCGCCTTATAAATATTCAGGGTATCAGAAGGAAAGTTCTCAGATGCTTCGAAACGCTCAACGTTTAGCTTTAAAAACTCCAAAAACAGGGATGGTAGTCACCTTGGATATTGGTAACCTTAAAACGGTACATCCTGCTCGTAAGAGGGAAGTTGGGGAACGGTTGGCCAGAATCGCTCTTGTCGATCAATACGGAAGAGAAATGGTGTCATCAGGTCCTTTGTATAAAGATGTGGAGGTTTCTGGAGATAAATTAATTATTGCATTTGATAATGTGGGCACAGGATTAGTGACTACGCCTCATGGACTTACCGGTTTTGAAATAGCTGGAAATGATAAATTTTACTTACCTGCAATCGCTGAGATAAAGAATGACAAGGTAGTTGTTTTCAATCCAGATATAAAAAGGCCAATGTATGTACGCTATGCTTGGAGTGATGAAAGTATGGCTAGTCTATTTAATGAAGATGGCTTACCCGCTGCTACTTTTACTTCCGAAGAAATGTAATAGATATAATATAATGAAGGCATTAGTTAGCATTTAAAATATAAAATAATATTAAAAATGAGTTTCACCTTTTTTGATGGTTACCATCATTGAGGCTACACTATTATTGCTAATACCCATCGAATTTTTTCTTTAACTTTTAACATATATGTACTATGAATAAGTTGTTTACTGTTTTTTTAGGAATCATACTAAGTATGTTGTTTTTTTCAACACTAGCCCAAGCACAGACTAGGATTGTATGTGTTGGGAACAGTGTTACAGCAGGCTATAATCTAACAAGCCCAGCTATAGAGTCTTGGCCTGCTCAATTGGGAGCAATGTTAGGTGATAATTATACAGTTTTTAATTGTGGAGTTAGTGGAACTACCATGTTAAAAAATGGAATCGCCCCTTATTGGAATACTTCAAGATTTAATGATGCCAAAAACTTCAATCCTGATATTCTTATTATCGCCCTTGGAACAAATGATGCTCATCCTGATAATTGGCAGAGCAATGAATTTTATAATGATTATGTTGATATGATAGATGAATTTAGACAAAATGGAAGAAATCCAAAGATTTATGTTTGCTGTCCAGTGACGTGTTATGGGGATGGTAACCAAATTTACAATCTTCAAAATGAACTAATTCCACTTGTATATCAGATACGAGACACGAAAGGTACTGCTATTATTGATTTTAATACGCCTACACAGAACCAAAGAAATACTTTATATAACGATGATTTACATCCGAATGTTCAAGGGGCTTCGATTATTGCTAGGGCTGCTTATAATGCTATTACACCTTCAGTTCCTGCTTTTTATAGTGATTGTGATTTTAACGGTACCGGCATTAAGTTAGGTGTAGGGGATTATACTTTTAATGCTATAAGTGCAAATGGAATATATAATGATGATATTTCTTCTATACAGGTACCCATAGGATATAAGGTGTATGCTTATGTAGCAGATAATTTTAGCGGAAATTACCTAACACTAACAGAAGATAACTCTTGTTTAGGGGGGTGGGATAATCTTTTTACTTCAATAAAGGTAGTAGCTAATGGAGTTCCTAATATGAATGGTATTTATACATTACAAAATAGGGGTAGTGAAAAATTTATAGATGTATCCGGTGGTAATCCGGCAGATGGAACTAACATACTCCAGTGGGATGGTAATGGACAAACCAACCAACAATTTTCATTTACCGACCAAGGAAATGGAGTTTATAGTATTATAAATGAGGCTACCAATAAAGCAATTGACATAGCAGGAGCAAGTTCAGATAATTTAGCCAATGTATTGCAATGGACAAATAATGATGCGGATAATCAAAAGTTCATACTAATTGATGCGGAAGATGATTTTTTTAAATTAAAAGCGTTGCATAGCGGGAGAATTATCGAAGTATCTGGTGGTGGAACCAATACAGGAGCAAATATAATCCAATATGACGATAACAATCAAATACATGGTCAATGGAGACTGATCGCTTCGAACACAAGCAATTTATTAACATCAAAAGAAGCTTCTGAAACCACCATAGTAAGCAGAAAAGAAAGTGGAGACCAAGAAATTCGTTTGTATCCTAATCCAGCTACAAATACGATAATGTTGACTAAAACTCCAAAAGACTCAAAAATTAGTATTACTGATTTTAATGGAGAAGAAGTTTTAGGCTGTGAACAATCTCGTATTGGAGAAGGGACAAGGGTGAATGTATCAAGTCTGGAAACAGGTATTTACTTTTTTAGGATAGCCGAGCGACCAGATATAACCTTAAAATTAATAAAGAAATAGCGGGAGTTATTTATAGCTTTCTCTAGTAATATAATATACCTATACTAAAAACACTAAACACTTAAAGTTTCGTAACTCATTTAACCTCCCCCAAATTGAAATTTACTAATAGCTAGCCATTAGGTTAATGGATATAGCTTCTATTCATCTAGCAGAATAGACTTTTTAATACTTATAAATTAATGTTTAACCAAAACTTTTCATTATGAAAACAAACACCAACACCAAATTTCCACTATGGTCAGGACTGATTCTGATGTTTTTCTTAATCTTTGGATGCAACGATTTAGAATTGGAAACTTTAGAAGAAACCGCCAATAGTAATGATTTATCGGACATACAAGTCCCTACAAAAAAAGGCACAAGTAAACGCGTAGTCCGCTCTTGGGGTATAGATCCAACATGGGCAGATGTTGCAGCTACAGGCTTTAATGATGCATTTTTAACTTCTGCCGGAGGGAATACCTATTACAGAGTTGCAATGAATACAGAACAACGGGATGAAATGTGGACTTTTGCTTTAGACATTCAAGCCATGCAAGATGTATATGAGCGCACTAAAAGTGAGTATCATAGAAATTTAATCACTGATCTAACCAATGGTTGGCTTGCCCAAAATCCACCTCCATATGATTGGGACGGATGGAATGATGACATTGCATGGATGGGGCTAACCTCCATCAGATCATATCAAATAACAGGAAACCAAGATTATTTAGATCACGCTAGGTTATGCTTCGATTTTGTATGGCATCGTGGCTGGGATACGGAATATAATGATGGCGGTATCTGGGAGCAACAACCAGATATGACACCCTCGGGAGGAGAGATTATTAAAGAGGCTTTATCGAATAATACCTCGGGAAAGCTGGCAGCTTTGATTTATCAAAGTACGGGAGATCAGTGGTATTTAGATCGTGCTAACCAGATCTATAACTGGTCTTGGAATCATCTTTACGATTCAAATACAGGACATGTTTATCGAGGAGTGCTTCCTGATGGTTCAACAGATTACTCCACAGCTGTTTACAGTCAAGGAACCTTTGTAGGATTTGCCGATGTAATGCATGAAATTACTGGAAATAGCACCTATCTAAATGACGCAACTAGGGCAGTGGATTATACGATAAATAACCTGACTAGCAACGGTATTTTAGTAAGAGACGATCCTAATTCAGATACCTGGGGAGATGAAATGGCTCGGGGTTTAGGAATGCTTTGTACGCATAATCCATCACTTTGGGATGTATATGGAGGGTGGATGGTGCAGAACGCTAATGAAATATGGAATAACCGCCGAACCGACTATGACCTTACTTGGAATGTATGGAATCAACAAACACCTCAAAATAATGGAGAAAAAATCACTCATTATGCAAGTGCATTGGCCTGGTTACAGTATACACCTGCCACTAGTGATGGAGGTATCGTTTCTGGAGCTACTTATAGTATCTTAAGTAAGGCTAGTGGTAGGGCAATTGATGTAGAAGGTGGAGCAACAACACAAGGAGCTAATGTACTACAGTGGGATAATCAAAATGCGTCAAACCAGCGTTGGGTTGTTACCGCTATAGGAGAAAATACATATAGCATCACCAATGTTAACAGTGGTATGAGCCTCGACTTAGAAGGTGGAGGAACCGAGAATGGTGCCAACATACTTCAGTGGGGTTGGAACGGAGGAGATAACCAAAAATGGTATTTACAAGCTGATGACGAGGGGTATTATACTATTGTTTCTGTAGCCAGTGGTCAGGCTATTGATGTAGAAGGTGGTTCTACTGAAAATGGTGGAAATATTATCCAATGGGGTATTAATAATCAGGACAATCAAAAATGGATGCTTATTCAGTAATATACTGAAAGAAAATAGGTGCGATCTTGGAAGAAATGCTAGACCTTCCAAGGTCGTTATTTTTAAAATAAATTTTCCACGATAGCTGTAACCGCTACTTTACAACTCGGTTCCATATATAAAATTAAAAAAGCGAATAAACAACTTAAAATAAAGCATATCATATGGGTAAAGAATACCTAATAAAGACAATAGCTAAAAAAACTTTTGTAGTTTTAATAATATCATTTTTCGCTATAAATATATCTGCTGAAGCTTATATTACTTCAAATTCAAAGGCATTGCATACAATGGTAACCTTTCAAAATGCCGAAGTAATTTCACCTAAGAAGTACAATTCTTATCACAATAATGATTTGCTATATAAAAATGATACTATCATCAATTATAACTTTAACACTAATTGGGCATTTTATCGTGGGGATATTCAAAATGCAGAAAATATAGTATTTGACGACAAAGATTGGTTTGCCGTAACAATACCACACACCATGAGACTTGAAAAAAAGCACAATGGAGGAGGTGACATTTATCAGGGTATAGGTTGGTATCGAAGATATTTTAGAATTCCTACTAGTAATAAAAATAAAAAGATAGAAGTCTATTTTGATGGAGTTCAATCTAGTTGTGAGGTTTTTTTAAACGGGGAGAAAGTAAAAACTCATTATGGCGGATATATAGGCTTTGTAGTTGATTTAACCAATAAAATAAAGTTTGGTAAAGACAATGTCCTTGCCGTTCGTGTATCGAATATGGACGATCCATTAACCCCACCAGGAAAACCATTAACTAAAATGGATTTTAACTATTATGGAGGTATTTATAGAAATGTAAAAATGAGAGTAACCAATAAAATTTATATTTCAGATCCATTGCAGGCAAATAAAGTAGCAGGAGGTGGAGTTTTTATAACCTATCCAAAAGTTAATAAAAAGAGTGCCGAATTACACATAAAAACACATGTAGTTAACCAAACCGAGTTAAAGACAACTAGTAAATTACATACTTTATTAAAAGATCATAAGGGAACAATAGTAGCTGAAGGGAAAAGCATAACGACTATTGATGGTAATTCAGATCATGTTTTTGAACAACTCCTGATTATCAAAAATCCAAATTTGTGGCATCCTGATCATCCTTATCTATATGAAGTGGATTCTCGGTTATATACTAAGGAACAATTATCGGATACCAAAAGTACAAATGCAGGAATTCGGACTTTTTCTTTTAAATCTCCAGAAGGAATTGCTGATGGCTTTTATATCAATGGAGAAAAATTATACTTAAGGGGAGCCAACCGTCATCAATCTTATCAAAATATAGGTGATGCTGCATCGTCTTCCATGCAATACCGAGATGCTTTACAATTAAAAAAAGGAGGATTTAATGCGGTTCGGGCTGCTCATTATCCAGCATCAACGGAGTTTCTAGATGCTTGTGATAAATTGGGGCTATTAGTGATTGAATGTGAGCCAGGCTGGCAATTTTATAATAATCACCCAACCTTTATTACTCGCACACATGAACAGGTACGAGCGATGATACGAAGAGATCGAAACCATCCTTCAATTTTCTTATGGGAAACAAGCTTGAATGAATCTCCATCACCTAAACATTGGGCTAAAGAAATTGTACAGATTGCACATGAAGAAATGCCGGGGGATCAAATGTTTACTGCGGACGATTTTGAAGCACATGGTAAAGAGTTTTATGATGTTAGCTATAAGGTAACGAATCCAGATGGATCAGATCCGATGCCTAAAATGCCCTTTATTACTAGAGAATGGGGAGATACTTGGCTAGCAAATCCAGAGACTGAAGATGGTTTAAGAACTAGTAGAATATATACCCAAAAAGGACTCTTAGCCGTTTGTAAAATAAGACAAGACAATTTAAACGGAAACTCTTATTGGGATCATGGTAAATTAGATGCCAATCCCAGAATAAGTGGTCACTTTTTATGGAGTTATAATGATTACCCACGCGGATATGATTCAATTACTGCTTTCACAGGGGTGGTCGATATTGATCGTTATGAGAAACATAGCTATTATCAATTAAAGGCCATGCAAGCGGCTAATAATACTGTATATGGGCCTATGGTATACATTGCTAGCAGTAATAACAATCCTCAACAAGATACTTCCATAGTCGTTTTCTCAAATTGTGATGCAGTTAAGTTTTATAGGAATAATAAATTTATTAAGAAAATAACTCGTTTTGAAAATTCAAAAACAGCTCCTGCAATAGTAGCGAAAGGGGGCAGTCCGTATTATACATTTAATTTGAAAACCTATCAGCCCGGAACGTTAATGGCAGAGGGAATTATCAACAATAAGGTAGTGTGTACTACTATCGTTAAAACCCCAGGGGAACCACATCATCTAGAAATTGAAGTTGCTGATGCAGGGCTAAAACCTATTGCAAATGGTTCTGACATGGTTCCTTATTATATTAAAGTGTGCGATAAAAATGGGAATACAGTGACTAATACGAAGCCTTATCAGTCCTATACGGTACAAACGGAGGTAAGTGGTGCTGGAGCATTAATAGGAGCTAACATCCCCCGAATCCATATAGGTACCCAAAAAACAGAGGGAGGTATTGGTTATGGTATTATTAGAATAAGTGAAAAGCCTGGCGATATTATAATTACAGCAAAAAGCAAGGGACTCAAACCAGCAAAGGCCATTATTAAAAGTATAGCGAGTAAAGATCTTTTTGTTTCTGATGGAAATCACAATAAATGGAATCTAGAAAAAGAAGAAGAAGGTTCTTATGTTGAAAAAGACGCTTCTCCTACATTAATTAAAATACCTGTTTCGGCTTCTACGGTAAAGTTGTATGCTGATAAAGATACAAAAGATCTGAAATATTTGTTTGACGGTTCTATCAAAACTATTTGGCGGACTAAAAATCGTAAGTTTCCTTCTAGAATTACGATTAGTTTAAATGAGGCTTATAAATTAAATGGTCATAAAATTAATTGGGGAAAGGATAGTGATTGGTATACCTACGCTATGGAAGTTTCTTCAGATGGTAAGAAATGGAGGTCGGTATTTAAACAAAACAAAGTGTCGGGTCAGGATTATAAACCAGTAACATATAGCTATGAAAACGTTAAATATGTCCGATTTATAATTACCGATGTATTTCCGGAAAGTAGTAGTCTAGCCATTGCTGATATAGAGTTATTCGGTACATTAGGTACACCATAAATCAGGAATGAAATTACTGTTTAATCAGAAACAAACAGTATTCATTTATTATAAAAAAACTATATTTAAAATGTCTTATCAACCATCATCAGAACGTTATAAAATAATGGAATACCGCCGTTGTGGTCATTCTGGACTTAAACTTCCTTCATTTTCACTTGGATTGTGGCATAATTTCGGCAATACCAGTCATTTTAAAAATAGCCGAAACCTCATAAAAACAGCCTTTGATAATGGAATTAATCATTTTGATTTGGCAAATAACTACGGACCACCGCCAGGTTCTGCAGAGGAAAATTTTGGTAGTATCCTTCGACAAGATTTCAAGAGCCATAGAGATGAAATGATTATTTCCACGAAAGCGGGTTATACCATGTGGGAAGGACCTTATGGTGATTGGGGTTCAAAGAAGTACTTAGTTTCTAGTCTAGATCAAAGTCTCAAACGGATGCAACTAGATTATGTGGATATTTTTTATCATCATAGACCAGATCCTGAGACACCTATGGAGGAAACCATGGCAGCTTTAGATCTAATAGTTCGGCAAGGAAAAGCTTTATACATAGGGATTTCTAATTATAATGCTATACAAACCCTAGAGGCTGTAACTCTTCTAAAAGAATTAGGGACTCCTTGTTTAATCCATCAGCCTAAATATTCGATGTTCGTTCGAAAACCAGAAGAGGGGTTATTAGATGTACTAAAGGAGCGAAATATTGGTTGCATTCCTTTTTCACCATTGGCACAAGGATTACTAACTGATAAATATTTGCATGGAATACCAAAGGATTCAAGAATAGCAACAAGCGGAAAATTTTTGAAAGAGACGCATATTACCCCAAAGAAATTACAAATGATATCTCAACTTAATAACTTGGCAGATCAGCGAGGACAAAAACTTGTACATATGGCTTTATCTTGGCTACTCTATAATCCAGTAGTAACATCAGTTTTAATAGGATCTAGCAAACCAGCACAAATTATAGATGCTATTCAGGCTTTAAAAAATACGTCTTTCTCAGAGGAAGAAATAAAGAATATAGATAATATTCTTAATGGTACTGATACCAATTGATTTGTATATCCGGATATAGGTAACGACTCCATTTTATTATATCCAATCCATGAGTAGAAAAGATAATTGTTAGAACAATCCATAAGCTGAATATTTCATTAAAACTATAGAACAGGCTAAAACCAGTATTTTTGAATACATCTAAATATGATATAAAAGGATACGACTACACTCTTACATGTGCATGATTCATCCTTCCCTACTCGACTTCCCTTTGTTTTCATACGGAAAGTTGATGATTTTTTATTAATACCGAAATTGAAATATATGAAATTTACTCTAATTCTATAATCATATCAATTGTCAATCTTTCTTTCTTTATAATTTTATAAAATTTGAAACCATTATCTAGAATCTCTAATTTTAATATTATTATTTTTTAGGTTGGGATGGATAAAAAGGCTATTTTAAACTGATACTTTTGTACCTTCCAAAAACATATTCAATCTTATTTTTTCATCGGGTATATTACAGTAATTACTAAACTCACTTTAATTTGCTATGGGTGGGGTGCCATATTCGTTTTTGGCATCAATAACTTCGTAATGATTCGCTTTTCACGGAATAATTGTTTTTCTGCGGGATGCAGGGGATGGGGGAATAGGGAATAAATGTTAAAAAATAAAGTGGCTTAAAAAACTATTTGTTTAGATATAAAGAATTAGCAATATTTTCAATTTTTAAACTACAACAAAGCTAGATTTGGCTACAAAACCTTAAAAGACGTTATTTAAATTTGCCTTGTGAAAATAAGATAAGAGAGCACACCTAGATTCAAAAACTAAATTATATGGAAAATAAAGAAATGAAAAAAATTAGAACTATATCTCAATATCATAAATTAAGAGGTCTTTCTAGTCCTAGCCATCCATTAATAAGTGTAATTGATTTTGCAGAATTGTGCAATCCAATTAATCAAGATAGCTTCTCTTTTGTGTTTGATTTGTATGCCATTGCTTTAAAACGTGGTTTTATAGGTAAAATGAAGTATGGACAGCAAGAATATGATTTTGATGAAGGCGTGCTGTCTTTTATAGCTCCTGGACAGGTATTTTCTTTTGATATCAATCAGAATGATAAACTTTCTGGGTTTTTGATACTTTTTCACCCAGATTTTTTATGGAACACTTCTCTTTCCAAAACAATGAAAGACTATGAATATTTCAATTATTCTGTCAATGAGGCTTTGTTTCTTTCAGAAAAAGAAGAATGCTTATTACATAGCATAAAAAATTGTATCCAACAAGAGTATAGTAGCAACATTGATGATTTTAGTCAAGATTTAATCATATCTCAATTAGAATCTTTCCTCATCTACGCGGACCGATACTACAATCGTCAATTTTTGACTAGAAAAAAAGGCAGTCACATAATCCTTAATGAAGTAGAAGAAATACTTAACAGCTATTTGGATGGAAATGAAATGGTCGAAAACGGAATACCAAAAGTTAAATACATCTCTGATGCTTTAAACGTATCTCCCAATTACTTGAGTAGGCTACTAAAAACCTTAACAGGCAAAACCACCCAGCAACATATTCACGATAAACTAATTAGTGAGGCTAAGATGAAGTTATCTACCACTAACTTATCTGTAGGCGAAATTGCGGTAGAGATGGGGTTTGAGCACTCACAATCTTTCAATAAGTTTTTCAAATCAAAAACTCAATTTACCCCAATAGAATTTAGACAATCTTTTAATTAAACTTTAAAACATAATGAGCATTTTCAATAATACATCATCTTTAGTTCTGGCACTGATAGCTTCCCTGTTTTTAGCGCCCAACAATATATCAGCACAAAAAGTTCTAATTTATTCTGACCACCAATCTTCAAATGAAATGCGCACCAAGTTTCTAAAGGACGTATTTTTTCCAGCCATTGAAAAAGAATCCAATGGACGATTGAAAGTTGAAGCACACTGGGATGGAGAGCTTGCTATAGCTTATGAAGCATTTGGTGCTGTTAAAAGCGGTGATACTGTGGACATTGCGACGGTTGTACCCGAATACACAGCTGAAGAGTTACCGCTACATCAAATGTTTAAAGGCTTTCCTGTAGGCCCATCAGGAAAAACCCAAGTATCATTCTTTAGAAAAGTGTATTCAGAGTTACCAGAATTTTCCGAAGAGTTAACAGAAAACAATATGGTTCAAATATTTCTTGGTACAGGTTACCCTGTGGGGTTTTTCAGTAGACAACCTTTAAATAGTTTAACCGACATTAAAGAGAGTAAATGGCGTTCTGCTAGTTTTTGGCATCTAGATTTTTTGCGCAATGCAGGTGCTATTCCAATTAGAATGCACTGGGGGCAAGAAATTTATGAAGCTTTAAAAGAGAAATCATTGGACGGGATTATGGTTAATATAGATAGTGGTTATAATCTTAAAATTTATGAACATGCACCCTATTTATTGGCATCTAAGAATCTTTGGTTGGGTCACCTTTATCTAGTGGCTATCAATAAAAACACTTGGAATGAGCTTACAAATGAAGACAAAGAAGCTATACAGCGAGCAGCAGAAACATCATATAAAACCTTAGGGAATGTGATGGATATGAGCTTTTACCAACAAATGGAATTATTAAAAAAGGAAGGAACAACTATACGCATCCTTAACAAAGAAGAAATAAGGCAATTTAAAATGGATACAAAGTTTGAAAAAGTACAAAAGCATTGGGTTGACGAACAAAAAAAGAATGGAGTAATAGAAGCTTCGTTGGTTTTGAAAAAAATAAAGAAAATTTTGAAAGATACGATTTAGAGGGAGGAGTTTCACTTTCCAATGATGGAAATACTTAATTATATAATGGGCTGTAATGGCGTATTTTTCATTATGTAAAGTAACATATTCCTTTTTAGATTAACAACAACTTTTGAATTGATCCTATTAATTGAAATTAAATAAAATGGTATAAAATGTAAATTCCTAAGAGATTCACAAAAATATGCAATCAGCCGAAATTGGTTAAAAACACAGAACTTAAGATTTATAGTTTAAATGATAAAAAAATACAGACACTAACTCATTATGCAGTGGTAATCACAACTTAGTGGCAGGCTTTTTATTTTAGTTCAATATTTTTGGTTTCTTTGTATAATTAGCCTTCAAATTTCGGCACGATTGGTTTTTCAATAAAGGGACAAAGTTTTCATTTTTTAGGGGTATTTTTAAATGGCAGGTGTGCCTGCTGCACAAGTTAGAAAAAATTTGACGTAGGATTGCTATTAATTTTTTATTGGATTCATAACTTGAAGTATTCTACAGCTTTAAATTAACTTTAGAATTCCCAAATACATTTGACATAAAATAAGAAAATCACAATAAACTATGTAATGTGATTTCAATGATATTATACTTATAAAAATGTATATGACTCTTAGAAAGAAAGAATTAACTTTTGTAATGCTCCTCTTTTTGTTTGCTGGTTTTAGTCAAAAGAAAATAGACAAAGATTCCTTATCAGTTAAGGATACATCGAATATCAATTTTCAATATAAATCACTTATTATCCCTTCTGCCCTTATTGGTTATGGTCTTTTGGCCACTGAAAGTCATACTTTGATTGATTTCAATGGAGAAATTAAAGAAGAAGTAAATGAACATATTGATAAGAAGTTTACTATTGACGATATCTCTCAGTATGCTCCAGCTGTGGCAGTGTATGGTATAAATTTAGCTGGAGTTAAGGGGAGAAATAATTTAAGGGATAGAACTATTATCTTGGGGACTGCCTATTTGATTATGGGATCGAGTGTTACTGGGTTAAAAGCTATTACTAGAATAGAGAGACCCGATGGGACTTCTCGAAATTCATTCCCTTCAGGCCATACTGCCACAGCGTTTATGGGTGCTGAATTTTTATATCAAGAGTATAAAGACGTTTCTATTTGGTATGGAATTGCGGGCTATGCTGTGGCAACAGGAACAGGTTTTTTTAGGATCTATAACGACAGACATTGGTTTAGTGATGTTATAGCTGGGGCTGGGATAGGGATTCTTAGTACTAAAATCGCTTATTGGATTCATCCCTTTATTAATAAAAAAATATTTCTCAATCATACTAAAGAAAAAAGATTTGATAAAGCATTTGCTCCATTTTACAATGGTAGGGAGATGGGTGTGGGAGCTGTGATTCGATTTTAACTAATAAACCCGTTATACTATTTCGTTATTTCTTGAGCTTCTTGAATAGTACGCTCTTTAAAATAACTTTAGAATTGAGAGATATATTTGTTTATCCTATAAAGTAAATTTGTGCGAACTATTCTTTTTTATAGCTTTTTGTTTTTGTGTACTAGTTCTATAATAGGACAAGAACAAAAGAACCTGGAATATTTTATTAATCAAGCAAAGGAACATTTGCCAAGTGTAAAGGAAATTGAAAACCTCAAACGGATAGGGGAGTTACAATATGAGGTTATCAAGGCTCAAAACAATGCATTTCAGGTCAACGCTACAACAGATGTATTAGTAGCTCCTTATTTTAATAATGATGGAAAGTTTATTGACATTACTACAAATCCTTCTAATAATGCCTATGGTTATGATGTGGGCATTACAAATGGAGGACTTTATTCTGCACAAGTTAATATTACCAAATCCTTATTTAATAAAAAATTGTTGGATGGACTCTTATTACAAAGTAAACTAACCAATGAAGGAGTATTACTTTCATCGGAGGCCATAGTGCATACTTTAATTAAAAACATTACTGACACCTATATACTGGCTTATCAACAACAATTAAAAATCGAATTTGCCGATGAGATTTTAGCGGTACTTAGACAAAGACTTGATGTGGTTGCGGTATTGGTTAAAAACGGAATTCTTTCCAGTAGTGACTATTTATTGTTAAAACTTGATTTAGATACAAAAAATATTGAACTTCAGCAATATAGTACAGCTTTCAATACTACTATAATTCAACTGTATTCCCTATGTGGAATTACAGCTGAAAAAACAGAAAGTTTGCTCCCTCCAATATTGGATTACAAAGAGAATCCAAAAACTTTCTTTTACCTGAAAAAATATCGAAATGACAGTTTACAACTCAAGTCTGATGAGCAGGTTTTATTGAATCGGTATAAACCAAATTTGTCATTTTATGGAAATACAGGTGTTAATGCGGTGGAACTTTCACATATTAATCATAAAATTGGAGCCAGTGTGGGTTTACATCTTGACATTCCTATCTATGATGGGAACAGGCGAAAGTATATGCTGGATCAATATAAATTGAAAAAGGAAAATTTAGAAAGGTATAAGAAAAATGATGCCGTTAAGCTGAATAATGATCTAAAGGCATTGCATAATCAGGTAGACGCCTTACAGAATCAAATGATTCTGCTTAATAAACAATTGGATCAGTATGCCCATATCCAAGAAATCTATAAAGAAAAGTTCGTGCAGGGACAGGTTTCTATTGTTGATTATTTAAATGTGATTCAGAATTATAAATCGAACATGTATACCAAATTACAAGCACAAACAAATTTATGGCTTTTAAAAAGTCAGTTTAACTATACAAATTGGTAATTATGAAGATAGATATCTCAAAATTCTATTTGGTATTCATTTTTTTGATAATAGCGATTGGATGCAATACACCTCCTGTACCTCAAAATAAAGCTAAGACCTTTGTTAGGGTTCAAACAACAACAGTTAAAAAAGGTACTATTGATCAATATCGTTTATTTAATGGAGTTACCAAATATCAGCGAAAGGAAGCTATCCGAGCCAACGTAACTGGATATATTTCTACAATCAATTTTGAGGTTGGTAATTCTATTAATAAAGGGCAAGTTTTATGCTACATAAGAACAAAAGAACAACAAGCTCTTGGAGCTGCTGTAAAAATAGATAGTTCTCTGGCAAAACTTACCATTCCTATGGATATAAAAAGTAAGGCGACTGGGGTAGTTTCCATTATAAATTATAATGAGAATAGTTATGTTTCAGAAGGGGCTATTATAGCCACTGTTACACAACCAAATTCGTTGACTATACAAGTAAGTATTCCTTTCGATCAAAGTAAAGAAATAAACAAGGGAATGCCTTGTGAGGTTATTTTAAAAGACACCACCATCAATGCTAAAATTAGTCAACAATTGCCCATAATTGAACCTTTGACCCAAAATCAACAATTTTTAATTGAAATGCCAAAGATTGTTTTACCAGAAAGCTTAAAAGTACAGATTCGAATGTTGGGAAAAATAGCTATGAATGCGATGGTACTTCCCAAATCTGCCATACAGACTAATGAACTGCAAACTAAGTTTTGGGTTATGAAAGTTTTAAATGATTCTTTAGCTGTAAAAATTAATGTAATTCCATTATTGGAAAATGATTCTTTGGTTCAAATAAAATCAACTATGTTAGATTATAAAGATACTATTATTATTAAGGGAGCATATCAATTACAAGATACTACTGTAGTCCGTATTGAAAATCCAGCGCCATGAATGTTAACTTCGTAAAATACAAATATCCTTTTTTGATTTTGGCAATACTCATCTTAGCTGGTGGGCTTTTTTCTTACCAAAAATTAAAAACAGGATTGTTTCCGGATATCACTTTTCCAAAGATCAAAGTAATTGCTGATGCAGGACAACAACCAGTGGATAAAATGATGACAGCGGTTACCATTCCTCTAGAAAATGCATTGAGACGAACAGAAGGATTACAATATATTAAAAGTACTACCTCTCGTGGAAGTTGTGAGATTTCCGTATTTCTAGATTGGGATATGGATATTAATATAGCTAAATCTCAAATAGAATCCTATATTAATCAATCACAGGGAAGTATTCTCCCAAACACCAATTTTTTAGTAGAGAAAATGAACCCTTCCATATTGCCAGTTATAGGCTATTCTTTGGAAGGAGATAATTACTCTTTGGTAGATTTAAAGAAAATAGCTAAATATCAAATAAAGCCCTATTTGGCTGCAAGTCCAGGAGTTGCAGATGTGGTGGTGGTTGGGGGGAAGGAAAAAGAGTATCAGGTGGTATTGGATCCTGTAAAGTTCAATAAGTTTGGAATTGGTATTTCTACAGTTAAGAATGCTATTGTCAATGCCAATATTCTTCAATCCAATGGGTATATTGCAGATCATAATCGTTTGTATCTAACACTTACTGATAATGCCATAACTCAAAGAACCGATTTGGAAAATATCCCAATTATTAATACTTCCAGTGGATTTATTCGCTTAAAGGATATTGCTTCTATTGATATTAAAGAGGTAAAAGAATATGTTAGAATTTTGGCCAATGGGAAAAATACACCTCTTATTGCCATAGTGAAACAATCAACAGCCAATTTAATGGAGGTTACCACTGAAACAGAGAAAAAAATTGATGAATTGGCAAGCATTTTGCCCAAAGGAATTTATCTAAAACCTTACTATAAGCAAGCCGATTTTGTAGGTGAAAGCATTCGTAGTATAAAAGATGTCCTATGGATTGGACTTTTATTAGCATTGTTTGTTGTTGTTTATTTTTTAAAATCAATTTCAGCAAGTTTATTGGTGCTGTTTTCCATTCCTATTTCTTTATCGCTTACCTTGATTGGTTTAGATATTATGGGTTACTCGTTTAATATTATGACCCTTGGTGCCATTGCTGCTGCCATTGGACTTATGATTGATGATGTGGTAATCGTGATAGAACAGATACATAAAATTCGGGAGGAATATCTTGAAGAATCTATAGGAGGGATTGTCCATAAAAGTATTCACTATTTATTTCCAGCAATGATAGGGTCATCCCTTAGCACCTTAGTCATATTCATTCCATTTATTCTTATGACAGGAGTTGCTGGGGCATATTTCAAAGTAATGGCCTTTACAATGGTTATTGCGCTCATTGCTTCCTTTGTCGTTTCGTGGTTGGTGTTACCCGTTTTAGCGATTTTTTTATCCAAGGGATCTCATAAAAAGAATATAAAGAGACAAAGTACCAAATGGATACACTTTATTTTAAGGCGTCCAATTATTGGAGTTTTATTTGCTTTTTTATGTGTTTTAATTCTACTGGCTGTTCCTTCTAGATTAACCACGGGTTTTTTACCCGAAATGGACGAGGGGAGTATTGTGTTGGATTTTAATAGTCCACCTGGTACAACCTTGGAGGAAACCAACCGAATGCTTTCAGAGGTTAATCATATATTGAACAATCAAGAAGAGGTGGAGGCGTACTCTGCTCGTATGGGAACTCAAATGGGCTTTTTTATTACGGAACCAAACCGTGGGGATTACCTCATAAAATTAAAAGATTCTAAAAATAAAACTACAACAGCCGTAGCCGATGAAATAAGACAAAAATTAGAGATGTCAATTCCGCAACTTACGGTAGATTTTGGCCAGGTTATTGGTGATATGTTGGGAGATTTAATGAGTTCTGTACAACCAATAGAAATAAAAGTATTTGGATCGGATGTGAAAACACTTCAAATACTTTCAAAACAAATTGCTGCTGAGATAAAACAGGTGGATGGAACTGTTGATGTAAATGATGGAGTAATTGTTGCCGGACCTACGCTCTCAATAATACCAAATACCTATACACTTTCTCAATTGGGACTTACAGCAAATGATTTACAATTACAATTACAAACCCAAATAGAAGGGATGGTAGTGAGTACTATATATGAAAACGAACAAATAGTGCCTATTCGTTTGATATATTCCAATATTAAAAATTTAGACATTGATAATATCAGGAATACTAAAATAATATTACCAAATGGATCATCAATTGCTATTGATAAAGTAGCTTCCATAACTTTAGGAAAAGGAGTGGCTGAAATTAATAGGGAAAACCAAAAATCCATGGGGGTAATTACTGCACGATTGGATCAGCGTGATCTAGGATCTGCCGTAGTGGAAATCAAGAATCTAATAACCGAAAAAATCAGTATTCCAAGTGGATATCACATAGCTTATGGGGGAGCTTATAAAGAACAACAACAGGCATTTCAGGAATTGTTATTAATTCTAATTAGTGCTTTTTTATTAGTCTTTATGATTATTCTCTGTTTGTTTCGAAAGCTTATTATTGCTATTATGATACTCATTATAGGAGTGCTCGGGGTTGCAGGTTGTTTGTTAAGTCTTTTTATTACAGGAACCCCATTGAATGTTGGAAGTTATACAGGGATTATCATGATTGTTGGGATTTTAGGGGAGAACAGCATCTTTACCTATTTACAGTTTTTAGAGACAGATACAAAGTGGTCTGTTTTAAAAAGGATCGAATATGCCATAGCTGAAAGGTTGCGACCAAAGCTAATGACAACTACCGCCGCAATGATGGCTTTGATTCCTTTGGCACTTGGTATCGGAACGGGTGCACAATTACATCAACCATTAGCTATTGCGGTTATTGGAGGGCTACTATTTGCTTTGCCACTTTTATTAGTGGTATTGCCTACAATGCTTGAATACATTGAAAACAAGCGAAAGTGATAAAAGGAATATTGATTTTTAAATTGAAAGAACTAACTTTAATACTATGAAAATATTAATTGCAGAGGATGAATTTTCTTTACAGCAGTCTATTGCCATTTATCTTGAAAAGGAAGGGAATGTGTGCGAAGTGGCTTCAGATTTTAATGAAGCGTCTTATAAGGTGTCACTATATGATTATGATATTGTTATACTGGATCTCAATTTGTTGACTGGGAGTGGGATTGATATCTTGAAGCAGTTGAAGAAGGAACAGGATGCTAATACCGCTGTTATTATTATATCTGCAAATAATTCTTTGGATGATAAATTAAAAGGTTTGGATCTCGGAGCAGATGATTATTTAACAAAACCATTTCATTTAGCGGAGCTTAATTCCCGAGTAAAGGCCATCTTAAGAAGGCAAAAGTTTGGAGGAGGTACAATTGTTGTTTTTAACGAGATTAAAATAGATACTGATGGACATGTGGTTACAGTGGGAGAAAAAGTGATTGTACTCACTAAAAAAGAATATGATTTGTTACTTTTTTTTGTAACCAATAAAAATAGGGTACTATCCAAGGAAATTATAGCAGAACACCTCTGGGGAGACAACAGTGATTTAATTGACAATTTTGATTTTATTTATGTGCATGTCAATAATTTACGAAAAAAACTCACGAAAGAAGGAGCAAAATATATTAAAACAGCCTATGGAAGTGGGTACAAATTCATCGATGATTAAATGAATAAGAATAGGAAAAAGGTAGGTCTCATACAAAAGACTTCCAATATTTTTATAATGGTAAGCTTACTGTTAATGTCTTTAAGTTCAATTGCGCTTTATTTTTATTTACGAAATATTTTGGAAGTGGAAATTGAGGAGCAGTTGTATTCTACAGCTGCTAGGATTGAAAGTTCACTGGAAGCGGGTAAAAATCCATATTCATTGCCGCCAGTAGTAGAAGTAGCTACTTCCAATAAATCTCTTCCTGATATTTTGAAAGATACCTTAATTTATGACCCTTCACAAGATGAGATAGAACTTTTTAGGGAACTTTCAAGTTTTAAAAAAATCAATAATATTAATTATAAAATCACAGTGCGTGATCTTGTAGTGGAATCTGAAAATATATTGATGGCCATAATTATTTCTTATTTATTAATTATTATAACGGTATTTGTAGTGTTGTATTACTTTAACAAAGTAGGAAATTCCTATTTGTGGAAACCATTTTTTAATACGTTGGAACAAATAAAAGAATTTTCTCTATCCACTAAAGAACCAGTAGCACTGTCAATCTCTAATATTAGAGAGTTTAGTGAACTGAATACCCAAGTAAAAATACTTACTGATAAAGTAAGGGGAGATTATAACAATCTAAAGCAATTTACAGAGGATGTTTCCCATGAATTACAAACTCCCTTGGCCATCATGCAGGTTAAAATAGAGAGTGTTATAAATGATGCACCATTAAGCAACCAACAATATGATCAGTTGACATCCATTCAAAAAGATATTAAGCGAGTAACTCAAATGAATAAGGGATTGACACTGCTTACAAAAATAGAGAACAATCAATTTATAAACCCAAAACAAGTTTCATTGACTTCTATCGTAGAGGGGAATATTGCTAATTTTAAAGAGATATTCCAACAAGATATTCAGTTCGTAAATGAAAATGAGCTTTTGGTGACTATGGATTACCATTTGGCAGAAATTCTATGTAATAATTTAATTTCCAATGCTATTAAGCATCACATAGGTAGTGGGGATATAGTTATTGAAATTACTAAAGAGCATTTATCTGTATGTAATAAGGGGGAGAAACCAATTTTACATGCAGATCGGATATTCAATCGTTTTTATAAAGAAAATGAGAGTGTGAAATCCACTGGTTTAGGGCTTGCCATTGCAAAGAAGATTTGCGATATGTATAATTTTAAGCTTACCTATACATTCGAAAAAGGATTCCATATATTTTTAGTTCAATTTTCATAAATAGCTAAGTGTTAACCACTAAGTAATAATTTAATTTCCCACTTTAAACCATCTTTAGATTTGCTTTTTAAGTTTATCCAAAATTCAGACATAATGGATAAAATAAAGATACGATTGTTGTCTTCCTTTTTGGCAATATTTGGTGTTTGCGAAGCGCAGGAAAAAATAACAATTTCTGGAAAAGTAAAAGATAATCAAACCAATGAAGTATTACCTTTTACTTCTGTAACAGTAAATAAAGAAACTTCTGAGACGTTTGTAGTAGGAACAATTACAGATGAAGCGGGTAATTTTCAGATAGAAGGATTGGCATTGGGAAATTATAGTATAAACATCTCTTTTGTAGGCTATGAGCAATCGCAACGGATGATTTATGCAAGCGGAATAAATACCACTTTTAATCTAGGAGTAATTCCGTTGAATCCCACATCCGAAACTTTGGAAGCGGTGGAGGTTTCAGTAAAAAGAGAAGTGACCAATGCTGCATTAAGTAAAAAAAGTTTTTCACTTACCGATAATATTGCTAATTCTGGTGGCTCGGTATTGGAAGCTATGAAATCAATGCCCGGGGTTACTTTTGATCAAGATGGAAAAGTGTTGTTGAGAGGGAGTGATAAGGTTACTGTGCTTATAGATGGAAAACAGTCCAGTTTAACTGGGTTTGGAAACCAGAAAGGATTGGGGAATATTCCAGTTTCAAATATCGATAGGATAGAGATTATTAATAATCCTTCGGCTAAGTATGATGCCAATGGCTTGGCGGGAATTATTAATATCATCTATAAAGATGAACAAGAAAGAGGATTAAATGGAACTGTTGGTCTTTCATCTGGGATAGGGGCTTTTAGTAAGCGAAAGGAGGATCTCCCAACCAATCTGGGTTCTTATTATATGAATCCGAAATTAATTCCAAGCATAGATTTTAATTATAGAACTAAAAAGTTTAATTACTTTCTTCAGTCAGAATTTATCATTCAAGAAGCGCTCCCTAATAATGAGTATACCACCAGATTCTATAATGATGGAAGGAAGATTACATCCCAAGTTCCTGAGAACAGAAAACAGTTCAGGACTATCTTAAAAGGAGGCGTTGATTGGAATTTTAATGAAAATAACAGGTTTACTTTTTCAGGGATGTACGATAGAGAAAAACATATAGATACCTCCCAAGTTGCCTTTATTAACCTAGCTACCAGTCAAAGAGAGCGTTATTATAACTGGAGAGAAGAGGAGATAACAAGTAACATTAATGTGGTAGCAGATTATGAACATTCATTTGCGCAACCTGGGCAAACCTTTAATGCAAATATGCAATATACGAGAGGTTTGGAGGATGAAAGTTATTTTTTGAATGATAGTTCTTCCATTCGGTTGGGGAGGGATGTTACGCATATAAAAGCGGTAGAACATACCCTGGGAGTGTCAGCTAATTACGCACAGGCACTAGCAGCTGGGAAGTTGGAGGTGGGCACCAAAGTTAGAGTTCGCCGTCTTCCTGTGGATTATATTGTTGAAAGAGGAAATAATTCAATTATTTATGAAGGGCTCGGGGATTATTCCGATTGGGGAGAGAATCTCTTTGCAGGGTATGCAAACTTTGTATATGAAAGAGCACATTTTGAAATAGAAGCAGGTTTAAGAGCTGAGTATACCGAGGTTTTTTATACTCTCGACCCTACAAATATCTACTACAATTCCAACGACGATTACGACTATTTTAAATTTTTTCCAAGTGTACGATATACTCAAAAGCTGAACCAAAATAACAATATATCCCTTTTTTATAATCGTCGAATTGATCGTCCTGGAGAAGCAGAACTCAGGATTTTTCCAAAGTATGATGACCCTGAACTCTTAAAAGTAGGGAATCCCTATTTACGCCCTCAATACACAGAATCTATAGAATTGGCACATAAATTGTCATGGACCACAGGTTCTTTATTTTCCGCTTTATACCACAAAAAGATAACTGATGAATATCGAAGAATCTATAGTATTGATGATTCGAATCCAACGTATGACATTATCAATAGAATATATCAAAATACAGGAAAGACATTGTCAAGCGGAATAGAAATACTTTTTAATCAGGATATTTCCTCTTATTGGGAATTGGGTATGAGTGCAAATTTTTTTAGAAATAAGGTAGCAACCTATACTGGAACGGTATTGTTTCCCTATGAAAGATCCTTTTATATAGAAGAATCTAAGGCAAATGCTACTATTTTAAAACTAACCAATGAATTTCAGCTGCCTTGGGAGTTACAATTTCAAGTGGTAGGGCTTTATTATTCACCAAAAAATATACCGCAAGGAAAGGAGCTTTCTCGTTCTTCGGTAGATATTGGAGTGAAGAAAGTCGTATGGAATAAAAAAGGAGAGGTTGCTTTTTCAATGAGTGATATTTTTAATACTTATGGCATTCGACAAGAAATAAACGAAAGCGATTTTACTGCCTTATATCAGAATTATTATGAGACACAGATTGCGAGAATATCTTTTAAATATAAGTTCTAACCACTTAAGCATTCCTTTAGAATTAGTTCCTAATTTTAATATTATTAACTAAAAATAAAACTTATAATGAAAGTATTAAAGTTATTATTTATGGTGGTCTCAGTAACAGGGTTAAGTGCCTTTGCCATTAAAAAAGAGGTGCCAGAAAAAGTAGAAGAAGCATTTAATAAAAAATTCCCTGAAGCTAAGGCCGTACATTGGGATCAGGAATCTGATCATGAATGGGAAGCAGCATTTAAATATGGTGGACATCGGTATTCAGCCAATTTCATGGATGATGGTACGTGGAAAGAAACAGAACATGACATTAAGTTGAAGCAATTACCAGACAGGGTTCGAATTTCCTTATTTCAAAAGTTCCAAAATTATAAAATTAAAGCGCAAGAAATTTCGGAAACAACTAATGGTATTCTATACGAATGTGAAATTAAAAAAGGAAAATCCAAATTGGAAGTAGCTTTTGATGAAAAAGGAGAATTAAAGAAAAAAGAAGTGTTAACAGGAGAAGATGAAGATTAGGTTTTGATTGTTTCCTATTGATGGGATTTGAATTTATTTTCAAATCCCATTTTTTTGCAATAATCGGAATGAAATGCAAACTTTAATTTTCCTTTAGATTCTGGTACTAATTTTACCGCTTAAATTTAGATGCAGTAATTTTATGTGGTATTGTCCCCCTAAACGTTTTGAATTATTGAAGGTTTTTGTTCTTTTTTTTATAAGCCTTTCATTTGTTGTAAGATCAATTTTTTTATTGTGGAATTTAGGTGAGGTGGATGTACATTTTATTGATATAATACGAATTTTTATAACAGGTTTGTTTTATGACTTGGGAACAATTTCATTTTTTACCCTTCCATATTTGCTATATTTAATGATTATTCCTAATAAATGGATTGGGAGTTTATTTGATCGAATAGCTACCTATACAGGTTTTACCATAGGAATATTGATGCTCTATTTTTCATTTTTTGCAGAAATTACATTCTGGGATGAATTCCATAGAAGATTTAATTTTATAGCTGTAGATTATCTAATTTATACCTATGAGGTAGTTCAAAATATAAATGAGTCCTATCCCTTACCGATTTTAATTTCTAGCATCTTGTTATTGGCTATTGGTACCTTATATTTAATATATAAATGCAAGGTTTTTAAACATATATTTCTGACGCAAATAACATTTAAAAAGAAAGTATTATTTTCTTTACCTTGGATTGTAATAGCCATTTGTTTTAGCATGTTTGTTTCCAATGAAGGTGCTGATTGGTCTAGAAACCGGTACAATAATGAACTTTCTAAGGCGGGGATTTATTCCTTTTTTGCCGCCTTTAGAAATAATGCACTTTCTTACACGGAATTTTACAAAACCCTTACAGAAAAAGAATCTCATGCTTTGGTTAGCAAACAATACGAAGCTTCTGGAAAATTGATTAATCCGAAAAAAAATCCAATATATAGAAATATTTCACGGCATGATTCACTTCAAAGTGAAATAACCCCCAATGTTATATTTATTTGTGTGGAGAGTTTAAGTGCAAAATTCTTAGGAGTATTTGGCAATGAAAAGGGGCTTACTCCGAACTTGGATAAGCTTTCTAAGGATGGGGTTTTGTTTTCAAACCTATATGCTACAGGAACCAGAACGGTTCGTGGAATGGAAGCCATAACCTTATCGATTCCACCAACACCTGGACGAAGTATTGTGAAAAGAGAACGGAATACGGGAATGTTTACTATTGGTGAAGTTTTTAAAAATAAAGGGTATACCCGCAACTTCTATTATGGAGGAGATGGCTATTTCGATAATATGAATACCTATTTTAGTGGTAATGGTTTTAATATTATAGATAGGGGAAGAAATTTTTTGCTTGGGGATGAGATAGAAACCACTAGGACGAATATTAATGATGATGAAGTGAATTTTGAAAATGCTTGGGGTGTATGCGATGAGGATCTTTTTAATAAAGTTTTACAACAAGCAGATTTGCAGGCTGTTACTGGAACACCTTTTTTCGACTTTATAATGACTACTTCTAATCATAAACCATATACCTATCCTAATGGAAAAATAGACATTCCATCGGGGAGTGGTCGCGATGGAGCCGTTAAATATACAGATTATGCGATTGGAAAGTTTATTGAAAAAGCTAAAACAAAGCCGTGGTTTAAAAATACTGTATTTGTAATTATGAGTGATCATTGTGCCAGTAGTGCTGGAAGGTGGGAATTAGATGTTAAGAATTATCATATTCCTGCTATTATCTACAACCTGCCTAATAAACACTCAGAAAAGGTTGAGAAACTCTGTTCTCAAATCGATCTTTTCCCAACACTATTCGGTTATTTTAATTGGGAGTATAGTTCAAACTTCTTTGGGCAGGATATCACAAATAAAGCTTCAGATAAGGAAAGGGCTTTTATTGGAAATTATAGAAAACTTGGACTTTTAAAAGGAAATGATGTAATGATCCTTGGAGACCAAAAAACTGCTAATTTTTATACATGGGATGATAAAACCAATGAACTGACGAAACAAACATTATCCAATGACTATTTAAATCAGACCATATCTTTTTATCAAACTGCCGATGATTTATATACCAGCGGTAAGCTCACTTTAAAAAGTTTAAACAAATGAAAAAAATTCATTTCATTGTAAATCCAATTGCAGGAAAAGGGAATAAACATATTGATGAAACGCTTTTGAGCAGCTATTTTTCAAAAGACCATTATGAGGTGAGAGTTAAGAGTACAAAGTATAAAGGGGAGGCTGTAGTGCTAACCCAAGAATCTGTTAACCAAGGTGCCGCTATTATTGTAGCATGTGGTGGTGATGGAACCGTTAATGAGGTAGCTTCTGTCTTAGTGAATTCTCAATGCATCTTAGGAATTGTACCCATTGGTTCTGGAAACGGATTGGCTTCTCATTTAAAAATACCTAAAGATATTGAAAAAGCACTTTTGCTGATTCGGAATGAGATAACAACAAGAATAGACGTAGGAAGTTGCAATGGGACCTATTTTTTTAGTAATACAGGCTTTGGATTTGATGCAAAAGTAATACGAAACTATGAAGGTTTTACTGGGCGTACCCTTAAGAGTTATTTAAAAGCTTGTGCTGTTACTTTTTTTAATAATAAGAATGAAGATTCTCTGGTGGTAACCATTAACGGAACAAAAAAGTATAAAGACCCATTTTTAATTTTTGCATCAAACTCCAATGAATTGGGCTATAATTTTAGTCTTACGCCAAAAGCATCACTACAAGATGGTCTTTTGGATGTTCTTATAATCCCAAAGATGCAGAAACTACAGTTAGTATGGTTTGGGGTAATGTTAATTTTTAAAAGACATCTAGGTTTAAATGGAGTGGTTAGTTATCAAACAAATAAGCTAGATATAATAAGAAATGAAGGAAGGTATTTTGAATCTCAAATGGATGGGGAATATAAAACTTTAGAAGAAATAGAGGTATCTATTGAATTATTGAAAGACTCAATTATAGTAATCAATTAATATTCACTTAAACTTTAGAATGTCTTTAGAATCAAGATTTACTTTTAGTAGCTTAATCCTAAGAAATACTCATGCCTATACTATTAAAACTACATAACTGATAGCGTAAATTTATGTGTTCTCTTTTTAATTCCCCTACCAAAACCTTCCATTTTAAAATTCAGAGGTGCTTTATATTTTTTGTTTGTCTTATTTGCTTTTGGAATTTGAGATTGTATTCACAAGAAAAAGCGATTGAAATCTCAGGAGATATTCTTTTGTATGCTATGCCTACTATTTCATTAGGATCTACCCTTGTCATTGGTGATAAACAAGGAACTTGGCAGTTTCTAAAAGGTTTTGCCGTAAACGAAGCCATGACTTTTGGGTTAAAACTAGCCATTAGTAAGCCACGACCCAATGAAGCTAATAATAATTCTTTTCCATCAGGGCATACCTCCACGACATTTCAGAGTGCGGCTTTTATTCAAAAACGATATGGCTGGAAATATGGAATACCTGCTTATGCATTAGCTGGGTTCACTGGATTTAGTAGGATTTACGCCGATCAGCATGATATACTGGATGTTTTAGCGGGAGTGCGAACAAAGGTTGTAAAACAGCCATTATTGAACCACATAGCATAAAACCAATACCTATTTGGTTACTGTTAAATCCTAATTCATCTTTCCCATATATTGAAAAGACAGTTTCAAACAGCGTTACTACAAATTGGATGACAAACGACAGACCCAGTAATACGACAAAATATTTGGTAAATGTGAATCGCAAGCTCGCTTTTTGTGTTGTGAACGTATGTACGCGAGTGGTGTTTTTTAACCATTTTGCTACTACAAATAAGACTATAAGTCCTAGAAGAGCGGCAAACAAAAAGGGTACTGAAAATCGGTCTAAATGCAGCAGACCTATCGTATATTTTAAATGAAGGTCAGTTTGAGACAGAAAGCCACCAATGACAGGACCAAAAATAACACCAGAGCTAATGGCAACACCCGACCAACCCATTATTTTTGTTCTTCGTTTTTCAGAAGTAATGTCGCTCAAATATGCGTTGCTAACTGGAATAACTGATGACGTGAAAATACCACCAAAGATGCGAGCAACATATAGCATCGTCAATGATGTAGCAAGACCGGTAAGTAATTGCATAATTACAAAGCCGATTAGCCCAACAATGATAATGGGTTTACGGCCGTATTTATCGGATAGCCTGCCCCAGAGTACAACGAAAAGAAGCTGGAAGAGCGGATAAATACTGGTCAAAAAACCAATATGAAAGTTAATCGAATCAGTATCTAGGTTATCTCCTAAAGCTAATCTTTCGGTATAGTAGGGAAGGGTTGGCAATAAAATACCATAGCCCAACATCACTACAAATAAACTCAACAGGATTAAAAATATCCTGTTGAGTTTTTCTTTTTTGTCCATTTATTTTTTACCGATTTTTCGCTTTAATAATTGCGCATTGATAGCCACTATAATCGTACTTAAACTCATAAATACAGCTCCAACGGCTGGGCCCAAAACAAAACCGGTAGAATAAAGCACTCCAGCAGCTAACGGAATGGCTATAACGTTGTATCCCGTTGCCCAAACAAGGTTCTGGATCATTTTATTGTATGTAGCCTTACCGAACAAAATCAAGTTAGCAATATCTTGTGGGTTGCTGTTTACCAAAATAATATCCGCGGTTTCAGCGGCTACGTCTGTGCCAGAACCTACTGCAATACCTACATTGGCTTGAGCCAGAGCCGGTGCATCGTTCACTCCGTCTCCTGTCATTGCCACAAACTCTCCCTTACTTTCCAATTCTTTTACTATTTCCACTTTTTGATGTGGCAAAACTTCGGCGTAGTATCCATCCAAGCCGAGTTTATCGCTAACAGCTTTGGCAGTTCTTTCATTATCACCGGTAGCCATTAAAACTTTTATATTATTCTTTTTGAAAATTTTGATGGCATCGGCAGATTCCGGTCTAATTTCGTCCGCCAATGCTATGTATCCTGCCAGTTTTCCATCAATCAAGACAAAAACAACAGTTTCTGCGGCATCGCTATAGGCATCCTCTGGAATAGTTATTTTTTCATCCCTTAAATATCCGGGACTTACAACTTTTATTTCTTTCCCTTCTACGTTCGCCTCGACTCCTTTACCGGTAATTGCGTTAAAGTTTTCAGGGTTCGGAATAATAACTTCATCTTCTTTTACTTTTTTAATTATTCCAACCGCAATAGGGTGTTCAGAACTCTGTTCCAATGCACTTGAAAGCCTCAAAATTTCTTTAGGTGGATATTTCTGATTGACCGACTCAACCCTTGTTACACCAAAATCACCTTTGGTCAATGTTCCAGTCTTGTCGAATAATAATGCCGTTATTTTTCGGGATTCTTCAAAAGCTGTTCTATTTCTAATCAATAATCCATTCTGTGCAGAAACCGCAGTAGAAATAGCGACCACTAATGGAATGGCAAGACCTAAAGCGTGCGGACACGCAATAATCATTACCGTTACCATACGCTCCAAAGCATACACAAAAGGGAAGCCTAAAATTAGCCAAACCGCCAATGTGCCAAATCCAATACCTAATGCGATATAGGTAAGCCATTTTGCAGCTCTATCCGAGAGGTTTTGCATTTTTGATTTGGACTTTTGTGCTTCTTCAACCATTGTGATCACCTTGTTGAGATAACTGTCCTTTCCTGTATGCTCAACCTTTACCTTTATGCTGCCATTACCGTTTACCGAACCTCCAATAACCTTATCATCTATTTCTTTCTTAACTGGTTTGGACTCCCCAGTAAGCATAGATTCATTCAGGTAGCTGGTGCCTTCTGTTATAATACCATCAGCAGGCACCTTTTCACCTGGTTTTACTAATATGACATCATCTTTTAACAAATCTTCCAACGGAATATCTTCTATGGTATCACCCTTTACCCTATGGGCTTCTGCGGGCATCATACTTACCAAAAGCTGTAAGGCCTTTGATGCTCCCAAGACGCTTTTCATCTCTATCCAATGTCCTACCAACATAATAGCGATAAGGGTAGCCAGTTCCCAGAAAAAATCAACTCCTTCTAAGCCGAACACGGTTGCCGAACTATAAACGTAAGCCACGGTAATGGCCATAGAAATAAGGGTCATCATCCCTGGTGCACCTTTTTTAACTTCGGACCAAAATCCGGTAATAAATGGCCAGCCGCCATAGAAATACACTACAGAAGAAAGGCCAAATAATATATATTGGTTTCCGGGAAGCAGGAACTCATACCCAATAAACCCTTGGATCATCGGGGAGATGATGAGGATGGGAATGGTCAAGATTAAGGTTACCCAAAACCGTTTCCTGAAATCGGCAATCATCATTTTATGATGGTCGTGGCCCATTTGACCGTGACCCGGATTGTGACCCGAATGGTCCCCACCTTTGTGGTTCATTTTAGAATGGTCTTCTTTTTTGTGTTTCATCTTCGAATGGTCCATTTTAGAATGGTCCATTTCATCGTGATTGTGGTGTTCGTGATTTTCCATTATTGTCTTGTTTAAGTGTTATCGTAATTTTTTTCTCATAGCTTCCGAAATGTTTTCGGCATAGACGCCATAGGCATCTACCAAAAGTCCTTTAATCCCATTTTTTGATGAAATAGCATAAAGCACACTATTATCGTCGGTACTGCTCATACCCTCAAAACGATGCATCTCGTCAACATTAAAATCTTCTGGGTGTATTTCAATTTTTAGTGAGGCACACTCCAAACATTCTGGTTTTAGGTTAAAATCATATGTATAGCCATTTCCCTGTAAATCGTTTATGGCTTCAGAAAGTGTATCGTAATTTTTCATCTGTCTTTATTTATAGTTTATTGTAAAATAGCTGTTATCTGCTTCTGAAAATTTCTGAAAAGTCAATAATCCTTTTTCATTTAATTTTTCAATAACAGTATAATTGAATTGCTTGATGCGAATACCCCAGGCATAGGCCTTAATATTTATTTTTGATTTAATAGTGTTTTTGCCAGCTTCTAATTTTCGATCGTAAATTTTTATGATGCTTTTTGAACCGAAAAAATTCAACAAGCCCGAGTCAAAACTCATTTCCAATTCAATATTTTTCAGATTATCCAAATTGTATAGTTCTTTAAATTTCTTTGAAGTGGTGTTGATTTCTGTTTTCTTTGATTTTGGATTGGAAAACGGGAAAGCCATTACCACTACACTTGCTTCATCAGGCTTGCAACGATAGGTTGTGGTGTATTTATCGGTCAATTTTTTGTCTTTATCAAACAATTCCGTAACTACCTCAATTTCATAGTATCCATTTTTCTTTATTGTTTCACTGGCTTTGAAAGTTTGTTTATTTAAAAAAGAACCATTTTCATCAAAGTTTTCCCGAATAACAACTCTGCCTGAAATCTGCCCAATGAGCATTTCAGTTTGTCCAGTCATTGTGATGCTGAATAAAGTGATTAGTACTATAAAGCCTTGTTTTCTCATATATGGTGC
>Ga0208029_1000115_pt1 | contig 58334 bp, 78 predicted proteins | sample MalvireepMed_s12_FD_184242 | JGI IMG/M metagenome (GOLD analysis project Ga0208029, IMG submission 184242) | Marine viral communities from the Global Malaspina Expedition - Malaspina viral metaG DeepMed_s12 (SPAdes) (version 2) | ecosystem: Environmental > Aquatic > Marine > Oceanic | place... | reverse complement strand
CTATCTCACTATCTCACTATCTCAGAGAACTGTTGTATATAGGATTGAGCTAAAAGATTTTTTAAGGGTTTACATATGTATCGTATGCGATACTATTTAAAAAAATTTGATTTTTTTAAGATAAAAAAAATCCCTCAATTTTACTTGAGGGATTAAATTGGCAATCCGTTGCCGTTGAGCTCTTCCTAATGAATATCTAGCTATCTAATGCACTAATACTTTTTTTAGTTTTCTCAAGTATTGAGATTCTTAGTCTAGCCTGTTGCTCACTGTACCACTTTGAGCCTGTACTTCTGTTTTGCAGGGTTGATATTCTTTCATTACAATCTTGAATTATCTTACTATCAATAAATTCTAATGATTGTTTATCAAGATTATCGTCGTCATCATTATCTTCATCATCTGACATCAATTTTTTAGCAATGGCCTTAATACTATTAAAATGATGATTAAATGCAGATGTGAAGCTTCTACGACAACCACCAGCCTTCACAAGGTAGGCATAACCCTCAGAATTAGGATATTTTGCTTGTAACTTTTTTGTATCATCTTCAAAAATATCTGATACATCAAAGTTATACTCAATATCGCCCATTTTAAAGTGCATCAAATCAGGGTGTTCGGCAACATAGCCAACAACATAATTATTCTGCATAATGTCTATTAAATTGGACTTCTTACCAATAGGCTCAGGTGTCATTAAGTACCATTCAAAGGGTACTTCATCAACCAATTTTTGCACTAATGCTTTCTTACCTAATACTGCTTTTTTCTCTTTCTCATTTTGCTCATTATACTTTGATAGAATACTTCCAATAACTTTCTCATCAAGTACAACTTCTTTCTGTACTTCCTTAACTTCTTTAATACTCATAGTTTTTTACCTCTATGGTTGTTGTGTATCGTATGCGATACAATCAATGGTTATATAATTTCTATAACCATACTTTCAATTATAGTCTTATGTGTACATATTGCAATACTTAAAGGTAATTAATATATTTTTATTTAAAATCAATAACTTATAGTGATTTTTAGAGTTTTTTTTTCTAGTGTATCGCATACGATACTATAATAGGATTTTTGAGAACTGGTGAGCCCACCATACCGCCACCCGCCAAAATTTTTCAACGCACTCACAGACATATATACACTGAGATTCACATAAATAGTTGGCAAAAAAGTCAAAAACAAAGACCCCACCCCTCGTATATGTAAAGTAGGCCCCCTATTAAATAAGATGCCAATAGAAAAAAATATTTTGCAAAAATTTTGAAAAACTAAGGGACAAAAAAACCCCCAGCGTTAAACGTGGGGGAAAAGAAAGTAACGACATATTTCGAGGATAACTACATATTAGGAGTCGCTACTTATGATTCTTTATAAAAGAACAGATATTATAATAATGAATATAATAAGCAATGCCCCTGATAAATATAATAAAAAATCAGGACATCTTTCTTTAAAATTTCTATACTTTTCTATTGGGTTAAACATAAATACCTCACTCTATTATCTCTATTTCATACATATCTACTATACAAGATTTAAGGATTAAGTCCAGTCCTCCCCACCCGTTATCTGAAGTATAAGTATTACATAATTTAAGGGATTCCTTATCTTGATGCAGTAAATAGCCTATACTGTAGGCGAGAATATGTTTCTCTTTTACTACTTCTTCAACAGTCTTCCATGAACTATCGCCTGTATGGTCTTTCCAAACGACGATATATAAAGGGTAATTAGGGTTACTCGTTTTCGTCTTCAACAATACTATCCCCTGACATTATTTGTTTTATTATTTTCAAGTTTTTTAATATATCGTTTGGGTGTACTTCAATGTGAGTTACGTTGTTTACATCAGTGTGAATAATTTTTACTTCGGGTTCAGGTAAAAGCCGTTTAACATACGCCTTATAGAAAGCATTTTCAAATTTTTTCTTAACAGGTCCTGACAATCCCAAATAGTAGTAAATGAATTGGTCTTGTTCCTCTTGGGTCTCTACATCAAATAAATCTAAATGCAAAACCCCCGCTTTATTAAGGTCCATTCTCATAATAAATCCACATAGTCTTTTGTTGTTATTACTTATATTATATATTATACTGACATTAAGTAAAGTAAGCTGCAATTTAAATTTTAAGGTGTAAACAGCGACACATGCAAGAGCAAAATTCTGAACATCCAGTTATTATTCCTCATATTGAAGAGGATATAGCCTTACCTAAAAATGCTCGTGAGGCCTTACCCGACATGTCCCCTGAAGAAGAATTAAGTATGAGGTCAAATACTGTAAAACTTATATCTGACTTAGCAGGGCAAAATATAGAACCCTCGCAAGATAATATGGAACAAGCCGAAGAAGTGGCAAAAGAGATGATGGTAAATCCTGAACTCAAGCCTGATTTTGATACCTACCCTAATGAAACGATAGCGTATCTTGCGGGTATGGTAGCTCAAACTAGCCATATGGTAACTAAAGATTTAGCAAATATTAAACTTACAGTTTTAAATGGACTACTACAAGAAGCTACTTTAGCTAAGACTTCAAAAGAACGTATTGCTGCATTTAAAGCTGTGGGCGAAATTGATGGAGTGGATGCGTTTAAGAGAAAAACTGAAGTAACCCACATTACTAAATCAGGGGAAGAACTAGAAAGAGAATTATTAAAGACTATTGAAGAGTTAAGAGGTAAAGTCATTAATGTACCCCATGAGGTTGTAGATGTTACTGACATAGAGGTAGACGATGATTAGCCCTAAAGATTTAGAACTACTAGAACAAGCACTACCTCAGATGAGTGAATCAGAAAGGCAGCATAATTTGAAGTTGCTTACAGATTACAAGAAAGAATTAACTAAGAAACAAGGAAAAGAAAAGTTTTTAGATTTTATTAAACATGTTTACCCAGATTATAAAGTAGGAGCACATCATGCGAAATTGGCTAAGTTATTTGAAGAGATTGCTGAGGGCAAAAGGAAACGAGTTATTGTTAATATTGCACCCCGTCATGGGAAAAGTGAACTCATCTCTTATCTCGCCCCTGCGTGGTTTTTGGGGAAACACCCTGCGAAGAAAGTTATCATGGCTTCGCACACGGCAGATTTGGCTGTCAATTTTGGGCGTAGAGTTAGAAATTTGGTGGGCTCGGATTCGTATAAAGATGTCTTTCCTGATGTTTCGCTGCAAGCAGACTCTAAGTCGGCATCAAGGTGGGGTACGAATTTTAATGGTGAGTATTTTGCTATTGGTGTGGGCGGGGCTCTTGCTGGTCGGGGGGCTGATTTGTTTATTATTGATGACCCTCATTCTGAGCAAGACGCAAAACTAGGAAAACCCGATATTTTTCTACCAGCTTGGGAATGGTTTCAATCAGGACCCTTACAACGTCTAATGCCAGGCGGTGCGATTATTGTGGTGATGACTCGTTGGTCTAAATTAGACTTAACAGGACAGATTGTTAACCAAATGATTAAGAATGATGAAGTTAATGACTGGGAAGTAGTTGAGTTTCCTGCGATTTTAGAAAAAGATGGGGAAGAAAAGTCATTATGGCCTGAGTTTTGGCCATTAAAAGAATTACAAGAGAGACGGGCAGCCATAGATATACGATATTGGAACGCACAGTATTTACAAAACCCGACTTCTGAAGAAGGGGCGTTAATTAAAAGAGAATGGTGGAATATATGGGAAGAAGAGGGCCCACCATCTTGTGAATTTACTATAATGACACTTGATGCTGCCCAAGAGAAAAATACTCGTGCTGACTATAATGCATTATTGACTTGGGGTGTATTTCTTAATGAAAAAACAGATAATTATAATATAATATTACTAGATGCTATTAAAAGAAGGTTAGAATTTCCAGAGCTTAAAGAGTTATGTATTGAAGAATACAAATCATGGGAACCTGATTCTTTTATTGTAGAGAAAAAATCTAACGGAGCTGCTCTTTACCAAGAATTTAGAAGAATGGGGATTCCTGTAGGAGAGTTTACACCTGGCAAAGGACAGGATAAAATTAGCAGAGTTAACGCAGTATCTGATTTGTTTAGTGCGGGTATTGTATGGGCACCCGACAGACGTTGGGCACATGAAGTTATTGAGGAATGTAACGATTTTCCTTCAGGTGCAAATGATGACTTAGTAGACGCTACAACCCTCGCACTTATGCGGTTTAGACAAGGCGGATTTATTAGGTTGCCAAGTGATGAAGAAGATGATATACCAAGTTTTAGAAGACATAATCAAAATCGTTTATATACTTTATAAAAATAGGAGGTTACTATGTTATATCAACTAATTAGAGAGAAAGCAAAATGGTTAATAAAAGAATATAACAAATATTGTCGTATTATCAATGTTGTATTGTTAGTACTATTAATTATTTGTATTTTATAGGAGGATTTATGCCAGGCAAAAAAGGTTTATACGCAAACATTAATGCACGTAAAAAAGCAGGTACTAGCCGACCTAAATCTAAATCAACTATTTCTGATAAAGCCTATGCTCGTATGAAAGCTGGGTTTAAGAAAAAGAGGAAAAAATAATGGCACAAGATAATAATGTAGATAAAGGGTTATATCAAGCCCCTCAAGGTATGGAAGAGCTCGGTAGCATAGAGCCTGATTTAGAAATAGAAATTGTAGACCCAGAAGAAGTTACTATCAAAGCAGGAGATATGGAGATTAACATTGACCCTGATCGTATAGACGATGAGGAGTTTAATAAAAACCTTGCTGAAGAATGTGAAGAAGATTTACTTGAGAAATTGGCAGGTGATTTACTAGAAGATTTTTCAGGGGATATAACTTCAAGAAAAGATTGGCTGGATACTTATGTAGAAGGCTTAGACCTTTTAGGTCTTAAACTAGAAGATAGAAGTGAACCATGGGAAGGAGCATGTAATGTATACCACCCATTGATGACAGAAACACTTGTGAAGTTTCAAGCTGAAACTATGACCGAAACATTCCCAGCATCAGGTCCTGTTAAGACACAGATTATTGGTAAAGAAACAGATGAGAATAAAGATGCTGCAGCTCGTGTACAAGAAAACATGAACTATCAGCTTACTGAGCAGATGACCGAGTATAGACCTGAACATGAAAGAATGTTATGGGGTTTAGGACTGGCAGGTAATGCTTTCAAAAAAGTATATTATGACCCAAATTTAGAACGCCAAGTTTCTATGTATATTCCTGCTGAAGACCTTGTAGTGCCATACGGGGCTTCAGATTTGGAAACGGCAGAAAGGGTTACTCATGTGATGCGTAAAACACAAAATGATTTACGTAAACTACAAGTAGCAGAATTTTACCGAGATGTTGACTTAGGTGAGCCAACCTATGACTTAGATGATGTAGAGAAAAAGATAGCCGAGAAGATGGGCTTTAGTGCAACTACTGATAGTCGTTTTAAAATATTAGAGATGCATGTTGACCTTGACTTAGAAGGATATGAAGATGAGCAAGATGGAGAACAAACAGGTATTGCATTACCTTATGTAGTAACTGTAGAAAAATCAACTTCAACTATTTTAGCAATTAGACGTAATTGGAGTCAAGATGATAAGACTAAACAAAAACGCCAACACTTTGTACATTATGGTTATGTCCCTGGTTTTGGATTTTATCACTTTGGTTTAATACATTTAATTGGAGCGTTTGCTAAATCAGGTACGATGATATTAAGACAACTTGTTGATGCAGGTACCCTATCTAATTTACCAGGCGGGTTTAAGTCTAGAGGACTTAGAATTAAAGGGGATGATACTCCGATTTCTCCTGCTGAATTTAGAGATGTAGATGTACCATCAGGTAGTATTAGAGATAATATATTACCACTCCCTTATAAAGAGCCAAGTCAAGTTTTAAATCAGTTGATGAACCAAATTATTGATGAAGGTAGAAGATTTGCAAGTGCTGCTGATTTAAAAGTTTCAGATATGTCGGCAAATGCACCCGTTGGTACAACACTAGCTATTTTAGAAAGAACATTAAAAGTTATGTCTGCGGTACAAAGCCGTATTCATTACGCTATGAGGCAAGAGTTTAGATTAATTAAAAACATTATTAGAGATTATACTGATGATGAATATGGGTACACTCCAGCAAAAGGGTCAAAGGACGCTAAACAAGCTGACTATGACCAATGTGAAGTTATTCCAGTATCTGACCCAAATGCCGCTACCATGTCTCAGAAGGTTGTACAGTATCAAGCAGTTATGCAGTTAGCACAACAGAACCCAGACATCTACGATATGGTAGAACTTAATCGTCAGATGTTAGATGTCTTAGGGGTTAAAAATAAAGAGAAATTAATACCAGAAAAAGATAATATGAAACCGAAAAATCCTGTTTCAGAAAACATGGATATTATTAACAGTAAACCTGTGAAAGCATTTATTTACCAAGACTCTGAAGCTCATATTAAAACTCATATGGCATTTATAAAAGACCCTATAGTGGGAGAAATGGTTGGGCAAAGTCCAAACGCTACAAAAATTTATTCTGCTATGGAAGCTCATATTGCAGAACATATTGCTTTTGCATACAGACAAAGACTCGAAGAAGAACTCGGAGCACCACTACCCCCACCAGAGGAAGCATTACCAGAAGATGTGGAAGTTGAATTATCTAGACTTGTAGCTAAATCAGGCGAACAGCTATTACAAAAAAATATTGCTGAAGCTAAACAAAAAGAAATTGCACAACAACAAGAAGACCCACTTCTACAAATGCAGAAAAAAGAACTTGAAATTAAACAGTTAGAAGCTCAAGCTAAAGCTAAGAAAATGAATAATGATTCAGTTCTTGAGCAAGCTCGACTTGAGTTAGATAAAATGAAGATGGAGTCACAAGAAAGAATCGCTGGTGCCAAGATTGGTGCTGACGCAGTCAACCAACAAAAAGAGTTGGACGCAAAAGAATTTATAGAGGGCACTAAGTTAGGTGCTGAAGCTGTAAAACAACAGAAGGAAAAACGTAATACAACGCAAACTAAAAAACAGGAGAGATAGATGGACGAAACGTTAATGGCTCTCGCTAATAAAATTGGCGAAGAAGAACAACGCATAAAAGATGATATGGCTCAAGGTAGAGCCGAAGAGCACGCACAGTATATGCATGCGTGTGGTATTATCAGAGGATTTCAACTTACTCAAGGATTTATAGCTTCTATGTTAAGGCATATGGAGGAAGATGATGAGTAAAATTGAAACTTTAAAAACAGAGATTGTTACGCCTAATGGTATACCAATTAATGGTGTTACTAAAGACGAACCAGCAGAACAAAACCCCGCTCAGTTACCTGATGTTAAAGGCTACCGTATTTTATGTGCGGTCCCTCAAGTAGATGAGGCTTATAAGAGTGGGCTAATCAAATCCGATAAAACTAAAACTATTGAAGAACATTCAACTGTAGTTTTATTTGTGATGAAGTTGGGAGACACCGCTTATAAGGACGAAGAGCGTTTTCCAACAGGACCTTGGTGTAAGGAAGGAGACTTCGTTATTACTAGGGCATATTCTGGAACTCGAATCAAAATTTTTGGTAATGAGTTTCGCATTATTAACGACGACACTGTAGAAGCCGTAGTGGATGACCCACGAGGCTACGAACGTGCATAGGAGGTAGACATGGCAAAAACTGAAATTATTAATGAAATTCCAGAGGAGCTACAAATGGAGGGCGAAGAAGTAGAGGTAAAGGAAGACAAAGCTGAGAAAGTTGCTACAGAAGAAGCTACAGGCGAAGTTGAAGTTACCAAAAAGCCCAAAAAAGAAGCTACTAAAAAAGATGAACCTGAACAGCTAGAGTTAGATTTTGATGTTGAGGTAGAGGACGATACCCCTAAAGCTGATAGAAATAGAGACCCTCTACCTGAAGATATTAAAGACGAGCTGGAAGCTGATACTTTAGATGAATATTCAGATAGAGTAAAGCAACGTATGGCTCAACTTAAGAAAGCTTGGCACGATGAAAGACGTGAGAAAGAAGCTGCTGAAAGACAAAGGCAGGAAGCTGAAAGAGTTGCTGCATTTTCTGTACAAGAAAATCAAAAGTTAAGGAAAACACTTTCATTAGGGGAAGAAGATTATATTAAGACCCTTCAAGAGAAGCACACAACTGATTTAGCGAATGCTCAAAGAGAATATAAAGATGCGTATGATATGGGCGATGGTGAAAAGTTAGTGGCAGCCCAAACTAAGATGAATGAGGCTCAGTTTAAATTAAGCCAAGCTCAAGATAGGAAGCCACAATATAGCAAAGAGGCTTTACAAACTCCAGGAAATGAGGTATCTTCAGAGCAAGATACAACACAACCTAGAGTTGCTAGACCAGATGCAAAAGCTCTTGCTTGGCAAGGTAAAAACACTTGGTTTGGGAAAGATGAAGAAATGACTTCATTAGCCCTAGGGTTGCATGAAAAATTAGTTAGGAGTGGGATTGACCCATCGTCTGACCAATACTATCGTCGTATAGATGAAACGATGCAAAAACGCTTCCCAGAGAATTTTGGGGAAACTGATTCGTTGGAAGAGGCAAAACCTGCCCAACGCAAACCTTCAACTGTAGTTGCTCCAGCAACAAGGTCGACTAGTCCTAAAAAGATTAGGCTGACTAAAACTCAGTTAGCTTTAGCAAAGAAATTCAAGCTGACACCAGAGCAATATGCACGTGAATTAATTAAAACGGAGAATACAAATGGATAAATCAAATAGTCGTAAAAGTAGAGAAGCAGTAACTCGTAAAGAAACTGAAGTTCGAAAAAAGCAATGGGAACCTCGATCAACATTACCAGAAATTAAGCATGAAGCTGGCTGGGCATATCGTTGGATTAGAGTTTCATTAGCTAACGAAGCTGATAATTTAAATGTGTCCTCTCGTATGCGTGAAGGCTGGGAACCTGTGAAACATTCAGAACACCCAGAAGTAAGTATACCAGCAGACCCTAATTCAAGATTCAAGGACGGTATTGAGATTGGCGGACTGCTATTATGTAAAATGCCACAGGAAATGGTAGATCAGAGAAATGAATATTTTAAGGAAAAAGCTCGAGCTCAAGAAAAAGCAGTAGACAACAACTTGATGCGAGAAAATGACCCTAGAATGCCGTTGTTCTCTGAAAAAAAATCAACCACTTCTTTTGGGAAAGGTAATAAATAATTCTTTAAGGAGATAATATTATGGCAACTTCAGCCGCACCTTATGGGTTTAAACCCGTAAATTTGATTGGTGGACAGCCTTATGCTGGTTCTACTCGTCAAATTAAAATAGCGTCTGCGTATGACACAAATATCTATAACGGAAGCATCGTATCTATTGTTGCAGCAGGAACAATCGAGATAGTAACCACTGTTGGTTCTAACTCTTCAGTTTTCCCTGCAGGAACAATTGGTGTATTCGTTGGATGTTCATATACAGACCCTAATTCTAGTCAGAAGACTTTTAGCCAATATTGGCCAGCAAGCACATCAGCATCTGATGCTGTTGGTTATATTGTGGACGACCCTGATGTTGTATTTCAAGTTCAAGCAGATGCCACTATGGCTCAAGCTACTCTTGGAGCAAACGCTCCATTAGCAGCAGTACAATCTACTTCTACTGGTTCTACTACAACAGGAAATTCTACTACAGCACTAGATGCTACAGTAGCAACAACCACACAGGGCTTTAGAGTCGTTGGTTTTGTTAATTCACCAAGTTCATCAGTAGGCGATACTTATACTGATGTATTAGTGAAGTTTAACATTGCTCAACATTCATACACTAACGCAACTGGTATTTAAAGGAGAATAAATCATGGCAATTTCAAGAGCTCAGTTATTAAAAGAGTTGCTCCCTGGCCTTAATGCTTTATTCGGAATGGAATACAGTCGTTATGGTGAAGAGCACAAAGAAATCTACGAAGCTGAAACATCAGAACGTAGTTTTGAAGAAGAAACAAAACTAGCTGGTTTTGGACAAGCACCTGTCAAAGACGAGGGTTCCGCCGTCGCTTATGACAATGCACAAGAAGCCTTTACAGCTAGGTATAATCACGAAACCATTGCTTTAGGTTTCTCAGTAACAGAAGAAGCAGTCGAAGATAATCTCTACGACACTTTATCTGCGAGATATACTAAAGCTTTAGCACGTTCAATGTCTAACACAAAACAAGTGAAAGCATCTAACGTATTAAACAATGGTTGGGACTCTAGTTACACTGGTGGTGATGGCAAAGTATTATTTGCTACAGACCATCCGTTAGTATCTGGCGGTTCAAATAGCAATACCCAATCAACAGCTGCTGACTTAAACGAGTCATCATTAGAAAATGCAATTATTCAAATAGCTGCATGGACTGATGAAAGAGATTTGTTGATTGCTGCTAAACCACGTAAGTTAATCATTCCACCAGCGTTACAATTCGTTGCAACCCGTTTATTAGATACTGAGCAAAGAACAGGCACAGCTGATAATGACATCAACGCAATTAGAAACAATGGTGCAATACCTGAAGGATATGCTATCAATCATTACTTAACTGATACAGATGGCTATTTCTTAACAACCGATGTACCAAATGGTCTAAAGCATTTTACTAGAACATCATTAACTACATCTATGGATGGAGATTTTGATACAGGCAATGTTAGATACAAAGCCCGTGAAAGATATTCATTTGGTTGGTCAGACCCTCTAGGAATGTGGGGATCACAAGGTGCTTAATAAGCACACTTGAGGGTGTTTAGTTTTTCATAGTTCTAAACACCATTCTGAAGACCTGGCACTCTCTCGCTGGGTCTTCTTTTTTTCTTTTATTTATTTATAAATATAGTATACTTTATATATCGGGAACAACTGCTTATCTTACTGCCCCGAACAGACGCATACACGATAGATAAGTACAACTTTGTATGGAGATATAAAAATGGCAAATACAACTTTTAACGGAACAGTCAGGTCAGAATCTGGTCTGAAAGTCGTTTCTAAAAATTCAACTACTGGTGCTTATACAGACAAGATGACGTTTGATTCATCTGGTAGAATGATTACTACAACTGGTTCACATTTAAAATATACAGCAGCAACTGGATATGCAGCATCTGACTTTATTGTTGGAAAAGGTGGAAGCTCTGCAAATACTGTAGACCCTTATACAGAAAGTTCAACTCAGTTATTTCCTTTAGGAAGCCTATTACTTTACGGTAATACAACTTATCGTTATGGTAAAATGGGTGCTGGTGCAGTAACTGCAGGTAAATGTGTAACTCACGCTGCATCAATCGCACATCATTTTGATTTGGCAATTACTGCTGATGTGGCTGCTGGTGAAACAGCAATATCGGTAGAAACTGCGGGTACAGACCTTACAGCAGATCAATATGCAGGTGGATACCTTTATATAAATGATGCAACAGGTGAAGGTCAAATGCTTAGGATTAAATCTAATCCTGCTCATGACCACTCATCTGATCCAAGTGTTATTATTACTTGTTATGATGATTTAAAAACAGCTTTAGAATCTGATGATACTAAAGTAACATTAATTGCTGACCCACTTAGTGCTTTAATTGGTCAAGCTGCTACAACTACAGGTGCAACAATGGGTGTCACAGTTATAGACATGACAGCAGCCTATTATGGTTGGTTTGCAGTTTCAGGACCAGCTACAGTATTAACTTCAGGAACTTTAGTCGTAGGTAACCATGCAGTACCATTAGGTGCTACTGGTGCTGTTGGACCAGCTGCAGGTGATGTTATACAAGTAATTGGTACAGTTATGATTGTTAATGTAACTACTGATTATTCATTAATCAACCTTTATGGCATTATATAAATAATTTTAATTGTGGGTCTTCGGACCCACAGTTAATAACTAACGGAGATTAATATGGCAGGTTATCCAGATATTCAAGTAACCTTTGTAAGTGACGAAGTTGCAGCAGATGATGATTTTATTGTAACAGCGGCACGACCTAATACAACTGCAACTCTTGCAAACGCAAGTTTCGCATCAGGTGGTGCAAGGATTTTAAATGTTACCACAACTGGCACAGGCGATAATGCTAAAACAAACACTATCGTTGGAACAGATGTTTTTGGAGATTCTTTAACAGAAGTTATTACCTCAACTGGTTCAGCAGAAGCAGTAGATGGTACAAAATACTTTAAAACAATTACATCAGTAACAAGTTCAGCTCAATTTGCAGCAAACATGAAAGTAGGTTCTACTACAGGTGCAGCACAAGCTGTATTTGGTGATAGAGTAAGACTGAAAGGTTATTCAATAGTTTCAGGCGGTTCAGCAGGAGTTATTGAGTTGATTAATGGTACCCCAGAATCGGGTACAACTTTATTTAAAGCAAGAACTATCGGCACAGATAATAGTGTCGAAGGTTATACAGTGCCTGGTGCAGGTATTTTGTTCGCAGACGGTATGTCAATTAAATATACTGTTGGAACAATAGATATGATGCATTTTTATTACGCATAGAGGTATATGGCTACTACCAGAAAAAAGGGTATGGGAATTAAAACTTCGGTTAAGTCGGGTAATTTTAGAAAGACTAAATCGGGGGCAGGAATGACAACGAAAGGGGTCAAAGCCTATCGTAAAGCCAACCCTGGTAGTAAATTGAAAACAGCAGTAACTGGAAAGGTTAAGAAAGGTTCTAAAGCTGCAAAGAGACGTAAATCATTTTGTGCACGTAGTGCAGGACAAATGAAGAAGTTTCCTAAAGCAGCTAAGAATCCTAACTCAAGGTTACGTCAGGCTAGAAAAAGGTGGAAATGTTAAAATGGCTTCAAAGACAGAACAATGTTTATTAAGGTTAGAAACAAAATTAGACCATGTTCATAAAGATGTTGAACAAAACAGCAAAGATATAAAAGAACTGCAAACAAATATATCTATGGGTAAAGGTGCGGTAAAAACTTTAGTTTGGCTTGGTAGTATTGCAGGAGTTATTTTAGGTTTTATTAAATATGGAGGAGGCCCATGATTGGACTTATTGTATCAGGGTTAAGTAGTGGAAAGAATAGTTTAACAATTATAGGAGAAGGAAATGCCATACGGTAAAGGAACTTACGGAACTAAACGTGGACGCCCACCAGTAAAGAAGGAAGTTAAGAAGATGAAACACGGCGGTAAAGTTGGTAAATGCCCTCGTGATGGTATTGCAATGCGTGGTAAGACAAGAGGATAATCTAGGAGCTTAAGATGGCTAGAAAAATTGGTACAAGACGTGGTAAGTCTCCAATCAAAACAAGATTGGAACAAGAGCGTAAAGCAGGTCGTAAAGACCCTGAAGGTAAAAAGAGTTTTCGAAAGGGGCTAGAGATAGCTTCTTTAGTTATACCAGGTTCTTTAGGTGTGAAGGCAGGTGCTAAGGCGACTAAGGCGGCTCAAGATTTACATTCTGCTGTTTTTACTTCTGGACTACGTAAGGCAGTTAAAAAGAAGGCAGGTGCTAAGGCGGCTAAGGCAAAAAAACCATCATCTTTTGCAGAAAAAGATAGGCTGGACCAAAAAGCAACTGATAAATTTTGGGAAACGCACTATCATATTAAAGATAAGAATTTAGCATTAGCAGAAAAAGCTTTAAAAGAAAGAAAAGCATTATTAAAAAAAATTGAAAAATTAGATAAACCTATGAAACAATCTACTAAAAAGGTAGCAAAGAAAAAGAAAGGCGTGCCTCTATCTGTTAAAAGTATTCCTCTACTATTGGAGAGAAGTAGTAATTTAAAGAGTAAGAAAAAGAAAGCTGGTGGCATAGTTAAATCCCGTCGTGGCGATGGTATAGCAAGAAGTGGTAGAACTAAAGGGAGAATAGTCTAATGGCACAAGGCGGAAAAACCATAGAAAGTAGCGGCTTCTTTCATGTTGAAACAGTTAGAGATCGTATGCGAAAAGAAATAGAAAAATTAAAAAAAGCTATGAAAAGTGCTAACCCCAAACAAAAAGATGAAATACAAAAACTTATAGCCGCTAAACGAGAAGGAATTAAAGCTACTAAAGCTACGATGTACGATAAATTTAAGTATAGAAAAGGCGATTACAGAAATCCCATTCCAACCCTAAAGGGTACTAGGAAGGATGATGAGTCTAAGAAAAAGACAGCTGCCTATCTAAAAACACAAGCAGTATTAAAAAAAGAAGATAAAAGGGAAAAAGGTATGAAAAAAGGCGGTATAGTTAAATCCCATCGTGGCGATGGTATTGCTAAACGTGGTAGAACTAAAGGGAGAATAGTCTAATGGCTAGACAGATTACAAAAAGACGTAAAATGACCCCAGAAAGAAGAAGGGAGCTCGACCTCAAATATAGGACCTTTAAAGAAAGGAGTAAAAGAAGCCTTTTAAATGATATGGATAAAATAATGGGTGGATATTATGCACCTTATATTAGTGGTGAGGAGGAATTTGGTGCTACTAAAGGACCATTAGGTGGAAAAAGGATGAAAAAAGGTGGTAAAGTAAAGAAAACTAAATCCCATCGTGGCGATGGTATTGCTAAACGTGGTAGAACTAAAGGGAGAATTATCTAATGGCTATTAAAGGAAGAAAAACAGACCCATTAACAAGAATGATAAATAAGACAGCCTTTATAAAATACCTACAGAGTCCAGAAGCTCGAAATAGATTTTTGGCTATACCTGGATTAGAAGCAGATAGAATTCCTGTTGTAAAAAGATTAAAAGAAAAAAGATTAAAGGAAATGCAAGAAATTTATAAAGATAAAGATAGAGTAAGAGATAAGGATAAAAAGAAAAGCAAAAAGAAAATGAAAAAAGGTGGTAAAGTAAAGAAAACTAAATCTCATCGTGGCGATGGTATAGCTAAACGTGGTAGAACTAAAGGGAGAATTATCTAATGGCGACATCAGGAACAACAGCGTTTAACTTAGATTTAAATCAAATAGTTGAAGAAGCATTTGAAAGATGTGGGTCAGAAATGCGTACAGGTTATGACTTACGTACAGCTCGCCGTAGTTTAAATTTACTAATGGCAGAATGGGCTAATAGAGGTATTAATCTTTGGACTATTGATGAAGGTACTGTTTCTCTAACTGAAGACACCATAACTTATAATTTACCTGCAGATACTATTGACTTACTTGAACAAGTGATTAGGACAGGCACAGGAACTAGCCAAGAAGATATAAATATTACAAGAATATCAGCGTCTTCTTATGGAGTTATTCCTAATAAAAATTCTACAGGTAGACCTGTACAAGTTTGGATTAATCGTCAAGTAGCACAACCTACTATTAATGTGTGGCCTGCTCCTGAAGATAATACTTATACCTTTGTTTATTGGGCACTCAAAAGAATTGAAGATGCAGGTACTGGGGTTACTAACCAAGATATACCCTTTAGGTTTTTACCTTGTTTAGTAGCAGGATTATCTTTCTATCTTAGTTTAAAAATACCTAACGCAGGAGATAGAACTCAGTTTTTAAAACAAGAGTATGAAGAACAGTGGGTGTTAGCTTCAACAGAAGATAGAGAAAAATCTGATTTAAGAATTGTACCTAAAAGACAAAGTATATAGGAGAGATATATGAAGAAAAAGGTTATGAAGAAAAAAGCTTTTAAAGCTCATATGATGTATGACAAAAAAACAGGTAAAGGTGTAAAAGCCCCTACTATGGCTAAACACTTAGCCTTAAAGAAAAAAGGCTACGGACATACTAAACCAAGGAAGAAGTAAATGAGTAAGTACGCATCAGCAAAACATACGATTGCAGAATGTGATAGATGTGGGTTTCAATATAAACTACACGATTTAAAAAACTTATATATAAAAGCAAAAGATACCCATATTAAAGTTTGTAAAGAGTGTTGGGAGCCAGACCATCCACAGAATATGCAAGGTATGTATCCTGTAGATGATCCGCAAGCTGTTAAAGACCCAAGACCTGAAAAAAACTTAGATACACAAAGAAATTTTCAGTATGGATGGGACCCTGTCGGTCTTAATAATCCTTTACAATTAGAAGGATTAGTAGATAATTTAAAAAGTAGTGGTCAAATAGGGTCAGTAACTATTACAACAACTTAGGAGTAAATGATGAATAAAGATAGAAAAGGAGCTAAAGTAACTTACAAGCAACCTGAAAATGTTGCCGCACCTAGTACAGGTGGTTATCCTGAAAAGGATGTTAAGACTGAGGGTGTAGTTACTCGTGGTAATGGAGCAGCTACTAAAGGTAAAAAAGCTAGAGGCCCAATGGCATAAGGATAAATAATGACTTATACTGAATTAGTAGCAGCAATACAATCTTACACAGAGAATGAGTATACTACCACTGATGTAAATACATTTATTAAGAATGCGGAACAACGTATATATAATACTGTACAGCTACCTGATTTACGTAAAAATGTTACAGGTACTATGACATCAGGAAATAAGTATTTTGCTTTACCTAGTGATTGGTTATCAACTTTTAGTATATCTGTTATAAACAGTAGTAATGAGCATAGCTTTCTTGTAAATAAAGATGTTAACTTTATAAGAGAAGCTTTTCCTGATACTGATTCAGGGTTCTATGGAATACCTGAATATTATGCTATATTTGACGATAATACAATGATTTTAGGGCCTACACCAGATGCTAACTATAGTGCTGAATTACATTATTATTACTATCCAGAAACTATTGTTACTGCTAGTAATACTTGGTTGGGGGATAATTTTGATACAGCATTATTTTATGGAGCATTACTCGAAGCTGCTGCGTTCATGAAAGAAGACCCAGATACAGTAACTCAATACACAGCAAAATATAGTGAGACTATACAGCTATTAAGAAATTTAGGTGAAGGTAAAAATAGAAGAGATTCTTATAGAAATGGACAAGAGAGGGTACCAGTAGGTGGAAAATAAAGCAGCAGTAATAAGAGGTGTGGATTATGACGTGGTAACAACATCAGGTCAGGGGCATACACCTGAGCAAATTGCAGAAATGGCTTTAGCAAAAATAATTTATGTAGGTAAAGATGCTAATCCTTTATTAAAAGAGCAAGCAGAAGCTTACAAAGACAATATTAGACATGTTCTAATACAGTATATGAAAAAGGCTATTAAGTCTAATCATACAACTATAGCGAATAAACTGCGAAATGTAGGGCATTCAGAATTAATTAAACTCTTGGAGATTTAAAAATGGCAATCTCTCAAGCAATGTGTACATCATTTAAAGTTGAGTTGTTGAATGGTATTCATGCTTTTAGTACAACAGTAGCTCGTGGAGACACAACTGCTGATACTTTTAAAATGGCATTATATACTTCATCAGCTACTTTAGGTGCTACAACCACAGCATATACATCATCAAACGAAGTTTCAGGCACAGGATATACAGCAACAGGTCAAGCACTTACAGCGGTAGCTCCTACTTCATCTAGTACTACAGCGTACTTAGATTTTAGTGATGAAACATGGACAACAGCAACTATTACAGCTCGTGGAGCATTAATTTATAATGATACACAAAGTGATAAAGCTGTGGCAGTATTAGATTTTGGTGGGGATAAAACATCTACAGCAGGGGACTTTACAGTAGTATTCCCAACAGCAGATGCTTCCAACGCCATTATACGGATAGCTTAATAGGAGATATAAATGGCACTTGTTCTTAATGATAGAGTTAAAGAAACTACCTCAACTACAGGTACTGGCACAGTTACTTTAGCTGGAGCTGTTTCTGGGTTTGAAACTTTTGCTGTAGGTATTGGTAATAGTAATACAACTTATTACTGTATTGTACTAAATGCAGAATTTGAAGTAGGTTTAGGTACTTTATCTTCAGATAGCTCAACCCTTGCTCGTACTACAATCATATCTAGTTCTAATAGCGATAGTGTAGTAGATTTTTCTGCAGGAACAAAAACTATATTTTGTTGTTTACCAGCTAGTAAAGCAACTGTATTAGATGCTAGTGGTAATTTAACATTATCAGGAGCATTAGCGGTTGATGCAGGTATTACGGTTGATAACATAAATATAGATGGTACAGAAATAGACTTAAGTTCAGGAGATTTAACCTTAGATGTAGCGGGGGATATTATTTTAGATGCTGCTGGAGATGAGGTTATCTTTAAAGATGGTAGTACTAATGTAGGCCACGTCAGTATGGATAGTGATAATTTAACTATTAAATCCCTAGTTAGTGATAAAGATGTCCTTATTCAAGGTAATGACGGGGGTTCTGGTATTACAGCTTTAACTCTGGATATGAGTGCTGCAGGAGCAGCTGCTTTTAATGATAATGTTACAGTTGGGGGCAAATTAATAATGCCTGATGTAACGTCCGCAAAAATTTTAGTAAGTGATGGCACTAGCTATGAAGAAGTTGCAGTAAGTGGTGATGTTAGTATTGCTTCGGGTGGTGCTGTAACTATCGCAAATGATGCAGTAGAACAAGCTATGATAGGTGATGATGCTGTAGGAGCTGACCAATTAGCAGCTAGTGCAGTAGTAACCGCTTCTATTGTTGATGACAATGTAACCCAAGCAAAAATTGCAGATGATGCTGTAGGAGCTGACCAATTAGCAGCTAGTGCAGTCGTAACTGCTTCTATTGTTGATGATAATGTAACTCAAGCTAAAATGGCAGATGATGCTATAGGAGCTGACCAATTAGCGGCAAGTGCAGTAGTAACTGCTTCTATTGTTGATGATAATGTAACTCAAGCAAAAATTGCAGATGATGCTGTGGGTGCTGACCAATTAGCAGCTGATGCTGTGGTTAACGCAAGTGTAGCTTCAGGTGCTGCGATTGCTGATAGTAAATTAGCTACTATTTCTACAGCTAATAAAGTTGACGTTGGTGCACTAGATATTGATGGTGCTACAGATATTGGAGCAGGTCTTGCAGATGCTGATTTAATTATTGTTGATGATAATGCTAGTGGAACAGAAAGAAAATCTGCCATGTCAAGAGTAAAAACTTATGTTGCTGATGTTACTTTAACTACGGCAGCACAGACTAATATAACTTCATTAGGTACTCTGACAGCTCTTACTGTAGACGATGTGGCTGTAGATGGCAAAGTCGTTACTATGACTGGGTCAGCAAGTGATACAGCTGTACTTACCGCTGGAACAAATGGAACTTTATCAATCGTAACTACCGATGCGGCAGCGGCAGCAGCAAATATTACAATAACTGCTGATGGTACATTTGAGGCCGATGGAACAACAGTTACTTTAGATTCAGCAGGTGATATTGTATTAGATGCAGCAGGTGATGAAGTTATCTTTAAAGATGGTAGTACTAATGTAGGTCACGTTAGTATGGATAGTGATAATCTAACTATTAAGTCGTTAGTTAGTGATAAGGATATGATATTCCAAGGTAATGATGGGGGCTCTCCTATTTCAGCATTGACTTTTGATATGAGTGCTGCTGGAGCAGCTACATTTAACGCAGGGATTGTGGTACCAGACGCAGGTACTATTGGTTCAGCTTCAAGTACATCCGCTATAACCATTGCTGCTACAGGTATCGTTACTTTAGTAGATGACTTAGTATTGAAAGATGCTGCAACGATTGGTGTTGCTTCAAGCACTTCAGCTATAACAATAGCAAGTACAGGTATCGTTACATTTGTAGATGACATAATAATTAAAGATGCTGGAACAATAGGTTCAGCTTCTGATGTAGATGCAATAGCAATAGGGGCAGATGGAGATGTTACTCTAACTCAAGACTTAGAGCTACAGCATGATGGTGCGATTTTATCTTTTGGTGGTAATGATGAAATTGCTTTAACTCATGTACATGACACAGGGCTACTTTTAACAGATAGTGGTGGAAGTCCAACATTACAGTTACATGATGCAGGGGAATCAGTATCATCAGATGGAAGTAAATTAATATTAACTTCTAATAGCGTTGCATTTTCAATGCCTACTGCTGATGGTGATGATGGTCAAGTATTAACTACTGATGGTTCTGGCACGATTGCTTGGGAAACTGCATCGGGTGGAGATTCTTTAAGACGTAATTCTAAAGCGATTATTATAAATGGCGATATGCAAGTGGCACAAAGAAGTACTTCGGAAGCTGCATTAGGAGATGGAGATGAAGGCTATGTTACGGTAGATCGTGTAAGACATACGATTGGAGCAACGAGTGCAGGTAGGTTTACATCAGCTCGTACAGCAATCACAGATTTAGCTGGGTTTTCTAATTGTTTACATTTAGATTGCACTACAGCAGATACTAGTATAGCGACAGGAGAACTCTTTACTTTAGATTGGAGAATAGAAGGCCAAAATTTACAAATGATTGAAAAAGGATTTTCTAGTGCTAAAGCCATTACCATTTCATTTTATATGAAAGCTCAAGATGCAAAAGTTTATGTAATAGAATTATCAGATATTGATAACACTAGACATATAGCAAAAACCTTTACTTCTGCAACCTCATGGACTCAACATATATTATCCTTTGCAGCAGATACTACTGGAAAATTTGACAATGACAATGCGGAAAGTTTGCGTGTCAGAATGTGGTTACATGCTGGAGCAACTTATACAGGTGGAACTTTAGCGAGTTCATGGGCTTCTACTAATAATGCTAACTCAGCAGCAGGGATTGGTTCATTCTTTGATGCTACTGACAATGATATTAAAATAACTGGAATGCGATTAGAAGTCGGTTCATATACCTCAGATACTATTCCATCATTTCAACACGAAAGTTATGGAGAAAATTTTGAAAGATGTCAACGCTACTTTCAAAAATATACTCAGCCACCATTGATAGGTTCAGCTAATGCTAATAATACATTAGCTAGAGCCAGAATGGGATTATTCCCTACTCAATTTAGAGCAGCTCCGACTGCTACACAGTCAGGAACTATGTCTTGGTTCTATAGCAATAGTCATCAACCGACGAGTACTGGTTTTAGTGCAACTTATCTTGATGTTGATTGTTTTGAGGCTGATATAACAGTAAGTGGAACAGGAATGACTGCTACACATCCTTGTGGTGTGTTTCAATCTGGAAGTGCTTTTGTACAATTTGATGCAGAAATATAGGAGAAAATAAATATGGCAACCGTAACCGCAGCACAATATCAACAAGGTTTTATAGGCGATGGAAATGTAAATGTTAAAGCAACTATTGATGGCGTTGTTTGTTATGTTCCATTAGACAATAAAAATGTAGATTACCAAGCGATTCTTGCGTGGGTAGAAGCTGGTAACACTATAGCTGCTGCTGACTAATGAAAATTTTACTCTACATTATTGTATTTGCAATAACTCTAGCTTATTCAGCTACGCTTCATGCGGCTGATAGCACATCCAATATACACTACCGAGATATGCCAGTACCCACTCCAACCGTACCATCTATGTCATCATCAGGGGCTTACTCTGATATATGTGTGGTAGCTAGAGCAGGCGGTGTATCAGGTGGGTTCATTGGTATCTCTGCTGGTATTCAAGTGGTAGATAAAAACTGTCAAATGATTAAACTTTCTAGGGCCTTAGCTCAATTAGGGATGAAAGTCTCCGCTACGGCTATGCTTTGTCAAGATATCCGTGTATTTGAAGCAATGCTTGCAGCTGGAAGCCCTTGTCCTGTCAATGGTTTGATAGGAGATGATGCAATAGCTGAATATCGTAAACGTAATATTATAGATGAGGATAATAATGTCATTAAAAACCCTAGTCGTAAGCCTGTTAAGTTTGATGTGGTTCATCCAAAGCCTATCAGCAGCAGAAACTACGGACAACCTAATAACTAATAATAGCTTTACGACTGACACTTCTGGCTGGGAACTATCAGATAGTAATCAAGAGAAAGTTAAGCGGGACCCTAATACCTATAGTAGTTCAGCATCTAAGAGTGTAAGATTCAGATACCAAGATGGCAACATAAGCCAAGATGTAGACATCTCAGAAGTATTAGATAATCATCTTGTTAAAGAAATCAACATGAACTTTCAAAGTATTGGCTGTGGAAATACAGGAAGTGAATGGTGCTATGGTGGGGCGGATGACACTATCGTTAATGTTATTACTTTATCATCTACTGATACTACCGAAATAATAACTAATACAACCGAAGCTCCCTATGAAGATGGCTGGTCTACTTATTCTTTTACTGAAGAAGTAGAGGGGACATTTAATACTAATGACTTAAATATTAGTTTAACTATAACAGGGAATGATACTGGTAATAGCAGTAATTGGTACGGTCCTCTTATAGATAATATTAATTTGACTTTAACTATTGAAGAATATATAGCACCCATAGTAGAAGAAGTAGTAGTTGAAACTATGATAGGGGGTTTAGATTTATCTACCGAAGTAACCTTAGATTTGATTCAAGATATTCAAGTGATGCCTGAACTAGAAATGATTGATATGCCTGAAATAGAAAATATAGAAATAAGTATATCTCCCATTGAAACAGTTGATATGCCTGAAATAGAGTTACCTAATATGGTTGATATTCAACCGATTAATGAAATTGAAATGCCTGTAGATTTACCAGAAACTGTTGAGATAGAACCTATACAAGAAATTCAAGAAATAGAAGAACCAGTAGAGTTAGAAACCGAAGTAGCTGAAGTCGCAGAAGAATTAGAAGCCGAGGTAATTGAAGTTGCAGAAGAATTATCTGAAGATACTATGGAAGAAGATTTAGCAGAAGCTGAAGATACTAATAATGAAGATGTTGAAGATATTCAGGAGAGCGAAAATGAACAAGAAGAAGAAACTGCCGAAACGTCAGAACAGGAGAGTACAGAAACAGATGGAAAAAATGATGACAGCAAGTTATCAAAATCCTCCGACTCCAATAAAAAAGGAGTTAAGAAAAAGCCAAGTACTAAAAATAAAACCGTCAAGAAAAATAGACCTAAAAAAAATAAAAATAGTAACAAAGATGGTACTAAAACCTCCGCCAGTAAAACCAATAAAACTAAAAACTCAATTAAAAATACAAATAATAAAAATACAACTCAAATTAATGGCGTACAAAGTATGGTTACAATCATTCTACCAGAAGCATATTTGCAAATGATAACTGAAACAATTAAAATACAAGAAACAGTGTCTTTGACACAGGAGATGATATATGAACAAGACATTAGTGCTTTCACCAGCAGTGCTACTTACGATAATCTTATCAGTAGTTCCAGCAGCAGGTGGGTTCGTATGGTGGATGTCAGACCTAAGCACACGTTTGGTGGCTACGGAAGGTAAGGTAGCTAGTAGCAATACTGGTGTATTAAATGACAGATTAACTACAGTAGAAGAACGAGTGCAATTTAATAATGATTCTCTTAAAGAGATGTACAACGCTATAGAAAAACTTGATATTGAAGCTAAAGACATGGAAGATGAATTAGCTGCTTGGATGGAAAGAGAATTAGCTAAAGTATATGATATTATTAACGATAACCCACTAGGACAATAATATGCCATTTTGTTTTTTCGCTTTTGCTGAACAGCCTATTTCTTCTTTAACTCCAATATGGGGTAGTATAAATACTTCCCAAACACCGAGTTGGGCAGCAATAAGTACTTCTCAAACACCGAATTGGACGGAGATACCCGTATGATAATACAAGCAAAAAAATTAGATGATGGTACAATAGAGCGTAAAGGAGAAAGGAGAAAAGAATGGCTAGTTCATATTCAAATTTAAAAATAGAATTAATAGGTACTGGAGAACAATCAGGAAGCTGGGGTACCACAACTAATACTAATTTAGGTACAGCAATAGAAGAAGCTATTGCCGAATCAGTTGATGTAGCATTTTCAAGTGGTACAGCAACTCTTACCTTAACAGATTCAAACGGAACACAATCAGCTCGTCATCTAAGACTTAATTTAACAGGTACATCAGGTGGAGCACAAAATTTAGTAGTTCCAGCTATAGAAAAACCTTATATAGTTAATAATGGTACTGCTGACACAATCACTATTAAAACTCCATCAGGAACAGGAATTGCTGTTCCAACAGGCAAAACTATGTGGGTGTATAACGACGGTACTAATGTTGTTGATGCTGTTACTCATGTAACTACTTTAACAGCTGGAGCTGCAACTTTTAGTGGTGTAGTTGATGCTGATGCAGGAGTTACTGTTGATAATATAACTATAGATGGTACAGAAATAGACTTATCCTCTGGAGATTTAACTTTAGATGTAGCAGCAGATATTATATTAGATGCTGGTGGAGAAGAAGTTATCTTTAAAGATGGTAGTACGAATGTCGGTCATGTTAGCATGGATAGCGATAACCTAACCATAAAATCTTTGGTTAGCGACAAGGATGTCCTTATTCAAGGTAATGATGGTGGTAGTGGGATTACGGCATTAACACTAGATATGAGTGCAGCAGGAGCTGCTAGTTTTAACAGCACAGTCACAGCAAATGCTGGTGTAATAGTAGATAATATAACTATTGATGGAACTGAAATTGACTTATCTAGTGGTGATTTAACAGTAGATGTAGCTGGAGATATTGTATTAGATGCTGATGGTGGAGATGTTATTTTTAAAGATGCTGGTACGGAGATTGGAAGGTTCACAAATAGTTCTAGTGATTTTGTTGTTCACTCCGCAATATCCGATAAAGATATAATTTTTAAAGGTAATGATGGTGGCTCAACTATAACAGCATTAACACTTGATATGAGTGGAGCTGGGGCTGCGACTTTTAATAATGATGTTACAGCTTTCTCAGATGAACGTCTAAAAGATGATATTGAGACTATTGAAGATGCTTTGACTAAAGTAAAAAATATGAGAGGTGTCACTTTTACTAGAGATGGTAGACAAGGCACAGGTGTGATTGCTCAAGAAGTGCAAAAAATAATGCCAGAAGTAGTACATGATAAAGGGGAATATATGTCAGTTGCTTACGGCAATCTTGTTGGTGTTCTTATTGAAGCAATTAAAGAATTAAAAGCCGAAGTAGATGAACTAAAGAAGGGGTAAATAGATGGCGATACCTAGTTCAGGGTCCTTAGCGTTTTCAGCCATTCAAACAGAGTTTGGCGGGTCTAATCCAATATCCATGTCAGAATATTATGCTGGTGGCGATAATGTAGCTTCAGGCACAAGTGGTGACAGCGGAACTATACCAAGTACAGGAACTATAGCATTATCTGAGTTCTACGGGTCTTCAGCTCGTGTAGCTATTACATTAACCATAGGCAGTAATACAGCAAACTATAGTATTTTTAGTAACAAAGGCGGAACATATGTTGCAGGTTTTGCTGATATTACCCTTGTTAATAATGCAGTAATTTCATCTTCATCTACAGGAACAGCAGCTTTAGATACTGGCTCTGGTTGGACAAGCGGAGACACTATTACAATAGACAATAACTCTACCATTGTAGGAGACGGGGGAGACGGGGGAGCAGGTGGAGCAGTTTCAAGTAGTACAGCATCATCTGCGGTAGCTGGTGGTGCTGGTGGACATGCTATAAATTTACAATTTGATACCACTATAGATAATACAGGTGGAACTATCTCTGGCGGCGGCGGTGGCGGTGGCGGTGGTGGTTCTACTTATAAAGCTTTGCCTGACAGTGCTTCAGAAAGAAGAGGTGGTGATGGTGGTGGTGGCGGCTTTGGTGGTGGAGCTGCTGGAGCAGGCGGTGTAGCATCTGGTGGAACTACCAACACAAATGGAACAGCAGGAGCTGCGGGTACAGTAAGTTCGGCTGGAGCAGGAGGCGGTTCTAGTTCTTATTCTGGTGGTGATGGTGGAGCAGCTGGAGCAGTTGGAGCAGCAGGAACACTTGGTAGTACTGAAGACTCAAACGGAGCAGTTGGTGCTGCTGGTGCAGCGGGTAAAGCAGTAAACTTAAACGGAAATACTGCAACATTTACAGCTACAGGTACAAGAAACGGAGCAACAAGCTAAAGCATAAAAGGTGCATTTATAGTATTGTTGATATAAAATAAAGTATAATTAATATTGGAGCATATTATGATTGGACTTATCGTATCAGGATTAAGCAAAGCAGTTGGTGGATATTTTGAACATAAAGGTAAAGAGTCAGTTGCTAAAAGTAATTTAAGAATTGCAGAGATAGATGCTAAAGTTGCTGTTCAAAAGAAAATAGTAGAAGGCAAAGTAGAATGGGAATCAGCTATGGCAAAGGCTTCTGAAGACTCATGGAAAGATGAAGCCTGGACAATTTGTTTTATCGCTATAATAGTTCTTTCATTTATTCCATATTTTCAACCACATGTTGCAAAAGGTATTGAGTTCTTAGCAACTTTTCCAGAATGGTTACAATGGTCTGTAATGGCTAGTATTGGTGCATCATTTGGTCTTAAATCAATCGGTAAATTTAAAAAATAATGTATAAGTTATCAAAGAAATCGTTAGCTAAATTAGAAGAGGTACACCCACATATGCAAGAATTAGTTAAGGCGGCGATTGATTTATCTCTTATTGACTTTGGAATCTCAGAAGGGATGCGTACTAAAGAAAGACAACGGTTATTGTTTGCCCAAGGAAAGAGTCAAATAATGAACTCAAGACATCTTACAGGACATGCAGTAGATGTATATGCGTGGAAAGATGGTGCAGTATCGTGGGACTTTCCAGATTATGAGATAATTAATGGTGCTTTTAGTCATGCATCAGTACGGCTAAACATTCCATATATATGGGGTGGTTCATGGAAAACATTTAAAGACGGACCACATTTTGAATTAAGGTGAGAAAAATAATATGGCTCTTAAAAAAATTGTATTTCAACCAGGAATAAACAGAGATAGGAGTAATTATTCTTCTGAGGGAAGCTGGTATTCTTGTGATAAAGTAAGGTTTAGACAAGGTTATCCTGAAAAAATAGGGGGTTGGACTCCTATTAACTTTACTGCATATGTTGGGGCAGCTAGTAGTATTCTTCAATATGGTACAACAGATAGTAATGAAATAGTTAGTATTGCTACTAATAAAAAAAATTATATTCTTTTAGGAACAGCACTTACTGATGTAACTCCTCTTAGAGCAACTTATACCACTTCTACTTCTCCCTCAACAGATAATTGTTTTACGACAGTCAATGCGTCTACTACAGTAACTGTTGGTATTACAGGACATGGAGCCTCAGATGGAGATTATGTAACCTTTAGTGGTTCTGCGGCTGTAGGTGGAGTATTAGCGGCTAATTTAAATACAGAGTTTGAAATAAGTGAAACTACTAGTAATACGTTTGAAATTACAGTAGCTTCTGCAGCAACCTCAGCAGTATCTGGAGGCGGAGGCACAAGTATAGTTGCAGCCTTTCAATATGCTGTAGGCTATTCAACAGTTACCTATGGTTATGGTTGGAGTGCAGGAACATGGAACAGGAATACTTGGAGTTCTGCAAGTGATGCTCCTGTAGATTTACCACCTAGAATTACTTTCCAAGATAAATTTAATAATGATGTTATATATAATATACAAGATAGCGATATATTTTACTGGGAGTATGATTCTGGTATATCTAATCGTGCAGTTAAACTTAATACATTAGTTGGCTCAAGAGCAGTACCAGAACAAGTAGGCAAAACTATGTTTTCCTCGAGTGGACATTTATTAGCTCTTAGAGGTACTTCTTATGGGCGTAGTACTGCAGCAGGACAAACTATTTCTAGTATTACAAGGTCTGGTACCACAGCAACAGTAACTACAGGATCAGGGCATGGCCTAGCTATCAAGGATTGGGTTGAATTTAGTGGTCAAGCACCACAAGCTTATCAAGGGGAATATCAAGTAATTACAGTACCATCAAGTACTACATTTACTATTACTTTACCTTATGACCCAGGCGGTAGTGCAAGTCCAGCAGGAACTTATGTTAAAGCAACTTATTCAGGGACTTATGACCCGTTACTTATTAGATGGGCTAATGTAGACCCTGATACTGGCCCCGCACCTACAGAATGGAAACCTAAAATTACTAACAGTGCAGGGTTTATAAGGGTAAAACAAGGTTCTGAAATTGTGACTGGATTTAGAACAAGACAAGAGGTTTTGATTTTTACTGATACTACACTTTCAACATTACAATTTTTAGGTACAGAAGAAGTATTTGCTATCCAAGAGATTAGTGATTCTATTAATATTATGGCTCCTCATGTTGTGGCAGAAGCAAACAATGTAGTATATTGGATGGGGAATGATAAATTCTATGCTTATGATGGTAGAGTTAATACCCTGCCGTGTACTTTAAAACAATATGTATTTGAGGACATGAATAAAGATAATGGGTATTTAAATTTTGCAGGAATTAATAGTGAATTTAATGAAGTTATTTGGTTTTATTGTTCAAAGGCTTCTAACAGCGTAGATAGGTATGTAATTTTTAATTATCAAGATAAGATTTGGTATTATGGTAGTTTAGTTAGAACAGCGTGGGCTAATAGTGGAACTATTAAATTTCCATTGGCTACACACAATGGTTACGTGTATAAGCACGAAGATGGTAAAGATAATGTAGTTACACCAGGTGCAACTCCAACTGCAATAGAGTCATTTATTGAATCTGCAGATATGGGTATAGACGAAGGAGACCAATTCGTATTAACAAAAAGAATTATATCTGACGTAAACTTCACTAACTCTGATACAGCAACTGCACAAGGTGCAACCTTAACACCAGAAGTGCAAGTAACAGTAGGGGTTAGAAACTTTCCAGGAGCTGCAAATAGCACTACTGATGTAGTAGGTAGTACATTATCTAGGGATGTGGTTACTACAGCTACTGTTGACCAATATACAAATCAAGTATATGTCAGAGCACGAGGTAGACAAATGAATTTTAAAATTGCCTCAGAAGATATTGGTGTACAATGGCAATTAGGTACAACTAGAGTAGACTTTAGACCAGATGGTAGGAGAGGATAATGTCAAATATACCTTCAACTAAAGCTCCTAACTTAACTAATCCTGAAAAGGAATATGATGAACAACAACAGTTACAACTTACAAATCAATTACGTCTTTATTTTAATCAGGTAGATGGCACTAATAAACAAGTAAAGAATAATTTAGATATGCTTGTAGTATTAAATTGGATAGGAGATAACTAATGGCATTTCAAAGAGTTACTCCAACAAGATTAGCCCAAGCAGCAAGTACTACAGCTTTTTTAGCTATTTATACATGTCCACCTAATACTCGTGCATATGTTAAAGATATAACTGTATGTAACACTACAGGTGACGCAGTAACTTTATTTGTAAGTTTAGTACCTGATGAAGGGACTGCAGGAACTGCGAATGCATTATTTAGTGCCTCCAGTATAGCTGCAAATACTACTTTCCAATGGAAGGGCACACAAATTTTAAGTGAATCAGAAACTATACAATTTAAAGGTAGTGCAACAGGTTTAACAATTCACGTTTCAGGCGGAGAAGCTATTGAATAAGGGAATAAAACGGTTTGTACGCAACATAAATGATGGTATTATACAATGAATATAAAAGGATTATTATAAGTTTATGAGTTTAAGAAATATTTTCGGAACTTTAGCACCAATAGCCGCAGGAGCTATGTTTGGACCTGGAGGTGCAGCATTAGCTGGGTCTGCTGGTACTGCAATAACTGCAGGAGCTTTGACAGGTGCAGGTATCGCTGCATTATCAGGAGACGACCCTTTAATGGGAGCTGTCTCAGGTGGTCTTGGAGGATTTGGCGGTTCAGGGATAGGAAAAGCTATGAGTGGAACTGCACTTCCCTCAGGTATGGTTGACCAAACATTACCTAATGTAACAACGTCAAGTATTGGAGGCGGCTTTCGTGATGTAAGCCGTGTAGCACCAACCTCAGGAAAAGAATTTTTAAGTAACTTAGGTGGCGGTAGTACGCTTATGGGTGCTGGTAAAGCAGGTGCTATAGGTCTACCCGCAATCGGTGCTGCAGCTATGCCAGACTATAGTGTAACTGATGACCCAATGGCTAAATATGATCCTCGCCGTAGGTTAAACCTAGGTATGACTACAGGTATACAAAATGCTCTTACACGTGATTCAGGTCTTAGACTAAATCAACCTTTCGCACAGTTTGCAGAAGGTGGTTATATTGAAGATAGAATGTATCCATTAGGCCCTACTGGTGAGTTTGGTTTGCCAAGGCACCCTAAATTTGATGAGCTTACTGATGAAGAAATAAACTATTTTTTTGAAACTGATGAAGCTGAAGTTTTAAACCGCATGGATTTGGACCAGGAACACAGAGAAAGAATGCAAGATTATATTGACCGATATGATAGAAATTTTCAAGAAGGTGGTTACTTAGAAACAGGCGGTAGGATCGGAGATGGTATGTCTGATGATATAAATGCTACTATCGAAGGTGGACAGCCAGCAAGATTGTCCGATGGTGAATTTGTAGTACCCGCAGATGTCGTTAGTCATTTAGGTAATGGCTCTTCCGATGCAGGTGCTGAACAACTTTACACTATGATGGACAGAATAAGAGAAGCTAGAACAGGTACTGAAGAACAAGGGAGAGAAATAATGCCAGAAAGGTTTATGCCCGCTTGAATAGGGCAACGATTGTTCCAAAAGAACATATCGCATATGTTTGGCCAGAGATAAGAGAATATGCAGAGCATTGTGCCAAATACACATACGGTAGATTTACCGCAAAAGATATGTTAGATGATTTGTTAGCAAAGGACCAGCAGTTATGGATATCATTTGATATTGAAACTAAAGTAATTGCGGGGTTTTTGATAACAGAAGTAATGGAGTATCCTCAAACGAAGATGTTAATGTTACACTTTACAGGAGGAAAAGACTTTAAAAGTTGGGTGTCTGATGGCTTACCAAAGATACAGAAGTTTGCAAAAGATAATGGATGTAGCAAACTAGAGTCACGAGGCAGACCAGGTTGGGAGAAACTGTGGAAAGGGCATGGATATACAAAAAGATTTGTGCATTATGAATTACCAGTGGAGTAATAGATGTTATTAAAATTAGTACCAAATAAATTAAAAGTATGGTTAATTAAACAACTATATACAGACCTTGCATCTAAAGGACGCATGGGCGACACCCGTCTTGCTCATATCAATGATTATGAAGCAGGCCTATTAAAATCAGTAGGTGGCTCAGGTACCATTAACCCTGCTACAGGATTATTTGAGTATGGTAGTGGTGGAGGAAGTCAAACTAGTAGATCAACTACAACTAACTTACCTGAGTATGCTCAACCTTTCTATGAAGAGTTAATGAAGCAGTCAGCCCAACAAACCTATACTACAGATGCTGCAGGAAATGTTACAGGAGTTAAAGACTTTGTACCTTACACAGGTGATAGAGTTGTAGGGTTTACCCCAGAACAACTAGCAATACAACAAGGTGTTGCGGGTTTAACTACTCCTGGCCAATTTGGTGCTGCTAGTCAAACATTAGGTGATGTAAGAACTATGGGTACATCTGCCGCAGCTCAAGGCTTGACAGGAGCATTAGGCTATACACCTGGCACAGTAGAAAGTTTATCTATGCAAGCTCCTGGTACGTTTGATGCTACTACTAGGGACCAATATATGAGTCCTTATGCTAGTGCAGTAACTGATGAAGCAATAGCAGAGGCTAGAAGACAAGGAGATATAGCTAAAAATAAATTTGCTATGCGATCAATAGGACAAGGCACTTTTGGTGGTGGTCGTGAAGCATTAATGACTGGAGAAGCTGATGCTCGTACTAATGCATTAATAGCTGACTTAAGAGCTAAAGGACAACAAGATGCATTCTTAAATGCTCAACAACAGTTTGAAAGAGATAGAGCAGCTGGTATGCGAGCCGATGAGCAAACTCTAGCAGCTGAAAGAGAAAGAAGAGGAATGGAACAACAAGCGGGTCAATTTGGTGCAGGATTACAAAAAGACTTAGGTCTTGCAGGATTAGGCACTACCCTACAAGCAGGACAAGCTACAGGTGTATTAGGTGCTAATGAACAATTAGCTAATTTAGAAAGACTTAGAGCTCAAGCAACAACAGCAAAAGAACAACAAGCATTAGACCAAGAAATTGCTAATATAAACTTTCAAAAGTTTATGGAAGAACAAGATTATGCAAAAAAACTACTCGAATATCAATCAAACATACTTCGTGGTACTGCAGGTGCATTAGGTACAACACAAGTACAATATGCTCCAGCTCCTAGCCTAGCTAGTCAGATTACAGGTACAGGAGTTGCAGGTCTTGGTTTATATAAAGCAATGAGTGGTACGTAAAGGAACATTATGAATATTATACAAATACAAGATAGACTCAAAGGATTACCAAACGAAGCATTAGTCAATTATGTTGAACAACCTATGGGTGAAGTTCCTATTTATTTAGCATTAGGTGAGTTACAAAGACGTAAAGAAATGCGTGAGAGATTTCAAGCTGACCAAATGCCTCCACCATCGGTTTCAGAACAGCTTGTAGCAGAAAATAAACCACAACAAATGGGACTTGGAGCGATGGCTCCTCAAGGCATGATGCCTCCACAAGGTATGATGCCTCCACAAGGCATAGGTGCTCCACAACCAGCACCACAAATGGACCCAAGACAAATAGCAGCTAGCGGTATAGCAGCTAACCCTGTGAGAAACGTAGGTGGTCCAGCTATGATGGCTGGAGGTGGGATTGTAGGGTATGCAATAGGTGGGCCTATTCCTGAAGAAGATTTTACTTTAACCCCTTGGCAAGTCGCAAACAGACAGCTCTTCCCTAATGAAAAACAAATAATTAAAAATATTACTGATAGAGAGATGCGTATTGTAGAAGAGGAAGAACGAGTAAAAAAAGAAAAAGAAAGGCTAGAGAATATTATAAAGGAACAGCAAGTTACACCTCAACCTGAATACAAACCTGAACCTGAAATCGTACCTACAGATACATCTACAGACACACTTAATTATGCAGGTATGACAGATGAGGAACTAAAAGCTCACCTTAAGAGCCAAAATATAGACTTAGACCAAATAGGTAGTGCCTATGATCCTTGGCCTTATAATGTTCGACAAATATCAGGAATACCATTTTTCCCTAAAAGTGCCAATATAGATAAAGTTATGGAGCAACGTGAAAAAATAAACAAAAAATTAGGAATAGATAGTCTATATTTTGATAAACAAAGAGAACAAGCAGCTAATCTAGGTTTGATTGAAGCAGGATTACGTATTGCAGGTGGTACTTCTGCAAACCCATTAGAAAATATTTCTGCAGGAGCTATTCCTGCTTTAGAACAATACAATAAAGCAATAGCAGCTGCTGATGCTGGTACTAGAGCAGAATTAATAAGTGCAAGAGACGCATTTATAGAAGAACAAAGTGAAATAAGAAAAATACAATCTGATTTATTTAGTGATTTTTTTGAATCAGAAGGTATGAAAGCTGCAGCTAAAGGTGATGTAGCCGTTAAAGCTTTTGATAAGGCTCTAGAATATATGGGATATTTTGTAAAAGATGGAGCTGTACAAACTTTCTTCCAAAATCAACCACAGCTTGCTGCTACGACTTTCCAAAAAATTAATAAGGTAGTTTTTGCTGCTTTCAATGAGTCTCGAGCTGTTAATACAAATGAAATACGAGATATAATGCTAAAAACAGGTTGGAGTAACTAACGGAGACGTTGCATGTCTGCACTAGACCAAACAATAAAAAATTTACACAGTAAAGGTGTTCCTGAAGAGCAAATTAGAAGAATTTTAGAAGAAAGTGGGATAGATTTACCCGCAAATTATTTTACTCCCCCGCCTGAACCTGAATCTGAAGTCACACCTAAATACATACCTAAAGGCACACCTGAAGGCATACCTGAAGTCATACCTGAAGTCATACCTGAATCTAAACCAAAAATTTTAAGTATGGCTGAAAAAGGAGAAATAGAAGAAATGGGTGATTTTATGAGAGCTATAAGAACATATATACCAGAGCAGAAAGAACTCCTTGGTGGTGCACAAGTGTTACTTGGTAAAGCTCAAGAAGATTTTGGTTATAACGGGGAAGAAACAATTCAAGCAGGTCTTAAGAAGATGAGAGAATCTCAAGAAGCACTACGACCTTACGCAAAAGGTTCTGACTCATTTAGTGAGGCGATAGACGATGGGGTTATTACGGTGATGACAGATTATATACCTTTTATGGCAGGTAAAGGCGTTATGATGATTGGAGAAGCATTTTTGACTGCTGGTCTTGGAGCTATGCTTGGTAGTGCTGCAGGTCCAGCAGGTACTATAGGTGGTGGTATTTCAGGTTTTGTTGCTAAAAGCTTAATTAAAAAAGGGATAAAAGCAAAAGCTAAAGAAATTGCAAAAAAAGAAGGAAAAGAAGCTTCTAAAGAATATGTAAAAAAACAAGTTGCAAAGGAAATTGCTACTAACCCTGCTTTACGAAAACAAGTAAATCAAACAATAGGAAGATCAGTTGGTTTAGGTACAATGTCAACTCGATTTGGTGCAGGAGAGGTTACATCCAGAGCTATTGATGAAGCTATTGCAGGAGTAGATAATCCTGAAGAACAACTTCAGATTATAAAAGAACTAAGCACAGGTAAACTAGCAGCCTTAAGCACGGCTCATGCTGCTGCTCAATTTGTAGGTTTGAAAATTGGTTTAAGCTCGCTTGATGCAATGAATACTGCTACAAGAAGTATGCTTTTAAATGTAATTAAAAATGTAGGTTATACAGGTGCAAAAGAAGCTCCTGTTGAAGTTGCACAAAGTATGTTAGAGAGATACGGAGCTGACTTACCTTTGGCAGACGCTCAAGCTATACGAGAATATGTAGATGCCGCTGCGGGGGGTTTCTTTATGCCAATCGTACCTGCAACAATCGGTGGAGCGAGAAGACCTATAACTAAACCAAAAGATACAGGTGATGCAGGTGATGCAGGTGATGCAGGTGATGCAGGTGATGCAGGTGATGCAGATGAGGCAGCACGTTCAACAAAAAATGCTAGTGAAACAAGAAGAAAAGAACTAGAGGCTCAACTTGACGAAGAAAAAGCGGAAGAAATAAAGAAATCCAAGATGGATATACTTACTGCTGAATTACTTAAAACTTTAGGTATAAGAAAAAGAATGGTTGGATATGAAACATTAGAAGGAGCAGAGCTTAACACTCCTGAAAATATAGAAATGATAGAAAAGCTGCTTGAAGAAAAAGAAGTGTTAGCGTCAACTAATGAAAAAGCTATTCAAAACTACAGAAAAAAACTTAGAAGAAAAAGAAATAAATTACTTAAAGAACAAGGGCAAAAAGAAGGTAAGGAGGACAAAAAAGATGATACTGATGTAGTATATGACCCTATACAGGCTGAAATAGACCAAGCAGCTAGAGTTGAAGAAGAAGCTGTAGTCGACCCTAAAACTAAAGAAGAAGTTATAGTCGACCCTAAAACTAAAGAAGAAGTTATAGTCGACCCTAAAGCTGAAGAAGAAGTTAATACTTTGATAGAAACAAAAGAAGGTATTGATATGGTTCTTAAAGACATACCTAAATATTTTCCAAATGCTAAAACAAAAAAAGAAATAAATCAAAGACGACAAGAGCTTAAAAAATTAAGAGCTAATAAAATTAAAGAAGGTAAAACTGTAGTTACAGACCCTCAAGAGCAACAAATTTTAGATTTTGTTAAGACAGAAGACGGAGCAACTGTGTCCGCTATACAAAAGAAATTTAAAATAGGTTTTAACAAAGCCAAAAATATTATGAAAAAAGCTGTTGACGCAGGGTTAATTACAACAGAGACTAAAGGAAGAAGCACTATTTATAAGGAGGCACCAGAAGTTGCACCAGAAGTTGCACCAGAAGTTGCACCAGAAGTTGCACCAGAAGTTGCACCAGAAGTTGCACCAGAAGTTGCCTATGCACAAATCGACCCTATACTATTAGGAAAGGAAGTAGAAGTATTTCAAGAAATTACTCCTGGAACTGGTGAGGTAATAAAAGGTACTTATGTAGAAGAAAATGGGCAAGCTATGGTGAAGCACATAGTGAAATCCGCGAAAGGTGAGTTTACAAAGTATACCCCAATTCGAGTTGGTGCTAGAGTTACTGAATTACCTACTACCGCAGGTGGAGAACAAGAAGAAGAAGAGTTTTCAACACGAAAAGGTAAATATACTCAAGGAAACGTTATAGCTGATTTAAGAGATGATAAAACTTTAGGTCCAGTACTTACCAAATTAGGAACTAAATTTAAAGATATATTAACTGCCCCACAGAGTATTTTATTAAAACACCTTACGCGTCTTCCAAGTATATTTGGAACTGAATTTGCTGTTAGTGATACTATGCATATAACCAATAGAGAGGAGCAAACAGCAAATTATGGTTCTTATCTTACTCTTACAGATTCTATTTTAGTTTCTACTAAAGGAGATGTAGAGACTATACTACATGAAGCAACACATGCAGCTACTTCTAATGAAGTAAATAAACATATAATAAAAGGAGAACCTGTAACTCCACTTGGTAGACGTTTAATGGCTCTAATAGACGTTGCTAAAAAAGCTGATGTTGATAATGATTTTAGTATAGAGCTAGGTAGACCTAAAGAGTTTATAACAGAGGCGATGAATAACCCAGAGTTTCAAAAATTTTTAGCGAAAGTAAGAAGCCCACTATCAACTTCTCAACGTATAGCATCTGTGTGGAAAGATTTTGTTAAGGTAGTACAAGAAATGATAGGTATGGACGATATATCTGGCACAGTGTTAAATGATGCTATTGCAGTAACCTCTGAGTTATTTGTAGGACCTGATGCTAAAGAACAAGCGAAAGGACCCTTTTTTGAAAAACTAGATAAAAAGAAAAAAATAAATACACAAGCACAAGTTAATAAGTTTAATCAAGACCAAAAAACACCAGAAAAAAAGAAAAGAGAGAAAGAAGCAAAACAAAAAGAAAAGAAATCTCTTGTAGATAAACAGTTTCCTAACAGAACTTTACTAGAAGGAATAAGTGGTAGGATAACTAAGCTAGATACCGCTATATTTTCTTTTGACGCTGCTTTAAATGGTGAAATTATAGACGCAATGAAAGAGGGTTTGAAAGACAAAAGAAAAGCTTTTGGGATTTTTGGACAAGAAACTTGGAAGGATATTTCAGAAACATTTCTTAGAATAGGGTCTTCAGCAGCCTTACATGCTAGAGGAATAGGTTCAGTGGCTTTAGAATATGGTAGACCTGTTTATAAAACAATAGGTAGTTTTTGGACTTCTGACCCTAGAGGAGATGCAGATAGACCTAGTTATGCAAAAGTAATGAAAGGTTTAAAAGCTTATGGGAAAGAATTAGGAGTTTCACCTAAAAGTGTGCGTGAGATGGCTCATAATGCATTTGTAGCTGTGCGTGCTCATGGTATACGAGCAAAAAATCAAGAAGTAGAAAATACATTTAAAACTCTAAAACGACAAAATAAAAACAAAGAAGCTAAAAATTTTTGGAAGAATAACTTCATTCCTATTGATTTAACTGATGCACAAATAGATAATGGAGTAGAAGTTTTTAATGAATCTCCTGGGTTACAAAAAATACACCAAGATTGGATTGATGCTAAAAATGATATAATAGCCCTTCAAGTTGAACATGAATTAATGGATGCAGAAATGGCTAAAGAATTTTCTCAAATTATTGATATAGAAGGAATAGAAGCTTTTGATGATTATGTTGGTTTTTTTAGAGACGGCCAAGAACAACCCTCACAATACTCACAACAACAAGGAGACCGTGGAAAATTTTTTAAATTAAAAGGTAGCTTTATCCCTGTAGCCGATGTTTTTGATAACATGGAGTCTTGGATTCGTAATGGAGTTACACGATCTGTATTAAATAGAGCAGCGATTAATAAGGTAGAAGCAGCGTTTGAACATTTACCAGGTGATATTAAAGAAGTAGCTAAAGTAACTGAGGAAACCCCTAATACAGTAAGTTTTAGTAGAATAGATAAAGAAACTAAAAAAAGAACAGTCAAAAACTATCAATTCTCTAGCCCATATTTTGCTCAAGCTTTTTCAGGAGGCACAAAATCACTTGATTTGGATGGGTACAGGTTTATGAGAAACACTTCTAATTTTTTAAGAACTAACGTAGTGTTATATCCTCTTTTCTCTTTATCTCAAATGATTTTACAAGATGCAGGTTCAGCGATGTTTAACTCAGGAGTGAGAAATCCTCTTATGATTCCTTTGAGAATGATAAAAGAATTTCCATTAACTTTACTTAACATGAGTAAAACTCACAATGAAATGAGGCGAGGAGGATTTACTGGAACTTATGATTCTTGGACACAAGGAGAAACACTTTCAGATGAAAGGATAAAAAATGAAACAGGTCTTTATGCAAAAATGACTAGGGCTATTAATAATGTTCCTGGATTAGGAGGAGATGTAAAGTTTGATGCTATTAACCCAAACACACCTGTTTCAATAAAACGTTTTTTAGGTCGTATTGCTATGGCTTCAGATAATGCTGTAAGGCAAGCAGTTTATGAACAGACTATGGCAGAAACAGGTAATAAAGGACTTGCTATGAGTAGAGGAGCTGAGATTATAAACTTTAAAAGAGCAGGTTCAAATCCTTGGGTTACACTTGGGCGTCACGTAATACCTTTCTTTGGAGCTTTTTTACAAGCAACCGCAATACAAGGAAGAGTGGTAACAGGCAAAGGAGTTTCAGCAGAGCAAAGAGCATTTGCGGCGACTAAATTTTTAAACTCAGGTGTTCAACTAACAGCAATAACTCTTGCCTATAGTCTTATGATGCAAGATGATGACGAGTATCAAAAGCTTGACCCTAAAATAAAAGATAGAAGATTTTTGTTAGGTAATGGGGTTCACGTAAGTCTACGACCTGATATATACACTTTTTTATTTAAAGTAATGCCCGAACAAGTTTTAAATAATATGTTAGGTAACACTGATAATAAAAAAGTTGCAGATGCTTTAAAAAGAAGTTTAGCAGAAGCGTTTTTAATGAATAGGCTTGTGCCTCAAGCACTTAGACCAATTATGGATTTATCGTACAATTTTGATCCTAGGTCAGATAGAGCCATAACACCTACAAGTTTAAAAGACTTACCCCCAGGACAACAATATACAATGGGCACTAGTGAAACAGCCAAATTTATGTCTCAATATGTAAATCTTGAGAAACTTGGAATTTCTCCTACAATGATAGATTTTTTTCTTAGACAATATTTTGGATACACAGGTGGTTTAATAATGATGTTCTTAGATTCAATGATTGAGGACTCACAAGTTCTTAAGTATGCCAGACCTACTAAATCCGACAGAGATAAACTTGCTAGTTATCCAGGTATGAGTAACTTTTTATCAAGAGAATATGGTAACAGATTTACTAGTGATTTCTATGAACTAAAAGCTGAAGTTGATAAAGCCGTTGGGGGTTATAATATTATGAGAGAGGATGATTATGACCAAGAACTAGCAGATGAGCATTATAAAAAGTATAGACCTTTAATTGATGCACAGTCAGAATTACGAGGATATATGAATAAATTAACAACAATAAGAGACCAAAGAAGTAAAATATTAAAAACTACTAGATTCCCAAGAAGTGAAACTGGAAAAGAAATAACTGGGGAAGATAAACGAAAAGCATTAAAAAGACTTAATGAAAGAGAAGAAATAGTTTTAAAAAGTATTGTAGGAGTCCGTCAGCGAATATACGGAACCACAGAAAATGAAGAACTAAAAATACTTGTTGAAGAACTAAAAAGTAAATTTAAATAGAGAAGGAGCACTATTTATAAATAGGAGGTATAAAATGGAATTAGAAGATAAATTAAATAATGAAGTACTTAATCAAAGCGATGTAGAATTAGCGTTAAAGTACTTGTATAGCCCACATTCAGAAATAATACCTAAAAAATTAAAAAATTTAAATGAGCTTCAATGGATGCTATTAAGTCAGGTATTAGACGAGTTACTGGGGCAGAGGGAAGAGGCAACTATACATTAAAAGTTAGCCTACCCGCCAAGCCCTAACTCCTAAGTGATTATCTTTGGAAGTAGCAAATGTTTTAACCCTAACCCCTGCTCGTTTAGCACCTGATTCAATGGCATAAATCATATGCGAAGTCTTAAGGGTAGGCACGAAAAAGCTTTCTCCTATTGCCATACCCTCAAACGGGAATATCCATTCTATTTCTTCATACAAGTTCAGGGTTAATCTCCTTAATCATATCTGGGGGTAGTGTGTCTGTGCTAATTATATAGGCATTCGAATTGAACTCGTCCAGCCCTGGCTTCCAGTTAGCTGCCATTTTCTTACGTTTCTCTACAATCTCTACCCCATGTTGTTTCATTTGATAAACAAACTGCTTAGGAGATACACTATTCTCTTCAATTAAGAACTTCTTAAACACAGACTTAGTGAGACATAGTTCTTTCTTGTCTGTATCTAGGCGTATATACAATGAGTTTCTAGGTTCAATGATAACTTTACCATCGTGAATCTCTAGTATTGAGTTATTGTATTGTGATATAAATTCTCCTATGAGAGATAGATAGTTAACATTGTTAGCTTTCACTACGTTATCCCTTATGTCTATCATCTCTCCGACAATCTTAGTATAAACTCGGTCTACATCTATATGCATAATATTAGCTTTATCACATACTTCTCCTGCCACCATAGTAACGGCAACTAAATTCTCATAGAATCTAAAGGCAGTATCATCACCAAAGTCTTTCTTAAACTTAGCAACCCAATGGTCAATGCGGCCATCAAGCTCACTTCTTTCATAAGTCATCAGAGCTTTAATAAACTCAGGTCCTGCCCACCCATGATTAGTCAATAGTGGATTAAATATTCTACGCCCTTCTGCAGGCTTATCTTTAAGTAGTTGAGGTTTCTGTAGGTGAAACTCTATAAGCCTCGCTATTTCGCCATTAGGGTCCTTCTTGGTGATGGTTAGCTTGTCTATTAAAGAGTGATTAGTAGTAAATATACCTACTAATGAAGCTGACATTTCGTGTTCTCGTTCAGCATTAATTGAGGCTTGCATACGAATTTTAGCTTTACCCTGTGATATCTTATGTACCATCTGAGACAATAAACGACCATGCATATTACCAACCTCATCTAATCCTAAAGGTAGGTTATGTAGTCCTAAGAATCGTCCTGTAAGAGCATTGTCAGTCGTTTCTAGTACCGACATATCTTTAGGGTGCCCCCACATACTTAGTGCTGCATATAGTGCCCCTGTCTTACCTGCACCTGTATCTCCTGTCAATGAGATACTAACCCCAGAAGTAGAGGTATAGGGCATCAAAGTAGAACTTAGCCCCGTCAATGCAACAAATGCATGTATTTCTAAGCCTTCTTGATTAAGCTTATTAACTACTTCTTTCCACTTCTTAAAACTACCTGCTCTTACAATATGTCTAGATATATTCCTGCAAAGAGCAGAAGTAGGGCTACTAACTTCTTTGCCGTTGCGTTTAATTTCAACATCGCCAATCACAAAAGCGTCTTCTTTGGGAGTCCAACCCATTTGAGTTCTCATTTTCGAAGCTGCTTTATCAGCTTGTAAGTAAGAACCCCATGCAACTAAATAATCCATAATAAGTTTCCATTGGTTGTTCTTAGGGTCAAATAATACCCCATGTTTAGATATTAACTTCCTCAGTTCATTACCATCATATATTATACTAAAAGGTACATAAAACTCTTCAGGTTCATCGTGAGGGGCATCTACTTTCATTAGCATACAATTACCATCATGTGCACTAATGACTCTCTTCAAAGAATAGAAATCATAAGTAGATACAAGTTGTGTCTTTTGCTCTACTAGTTCACCATTCTCATCAAATACTGGCTTTGGTCTAAAATATATACCACCATCCTGCCCCCTACAAAATCCTTCCCTTTCTATCTCTGCAGGCAATCCTTGTAAACTAGTGATGACTAAAGGTTTACCATTAGGTAATGTCTGCACTTCAGTTTTAACAGGATTTGTAGTTGTCGGGGCGGACACAAATACTTTACCTAATATTAAGGGGTTGGTAATCTTGCCAAAGTGTGAACACTTTGAACAGACATCAGGATTTAAGCTGTCAAATACTATACATGACTGTGGTTTATCTTGTGTTTGATTAGCTTTTCTCTCTGTGCCTTCTCTACTGTAGTTTGGGTAGTCTTTAGATAATGCATGTATTGCTGTGTCTCTATCTACACAGTGTTGAGCAATAGATAATCCTGCATACCATAAAGGCTCAGGTAATGATTTTCTATTTCTAATAATATGTCTTATCTGAAGACACCCTTCATCAGACCTCTCATCTAAACTTTTTGTAGCAATAGTGCCAAAGTCTGAGGCATAATTGTTTAGCCCGTTCATTTGTTTAGTTAATTCAGTCATTTTAGTGCTTTTAAGTATCTCTTCAAATGGCTTTTCAACTGTACCTAAAAATTCTTTAAACATTGTAAATTGATATACTTGGATATCCTCACTTATTATCTTAGTTGGTGTGGGTGGATTAGATTTAAAATTAAATGTACTAGGACATCTAAGTATTCTTGCTTTATCTGCAGTAACAGCAGGGTCTATCTTTAAGCCTTTACTAAGGCATAATTGTTTGAATTTATCTGCGTAGAGTTTCCATTCTTCTACAGGTACTTCAGTATCTAACATCCAATATGCATGAATGCCATTACCACTATCTACAACTACGGGTGGTGGTAACTTCTGTGACTGTATAAATTTTCCTAAGGCGTTGACAGCTTCTTCCTGATCCGTAAACTCTTTAGTGTCACCCACGTCTAAGTCTACAAAGAAAGACCTTAGAGATTTTGCATTCTTCCTACTATGTCCATCAAAGTTAGCCATACCAATAAACACATGACTGTCGTATTTTCTCTCTTCAACTCTATCAACAAGTTCTTCAATAGAGTCTACAAATATGTGTCTCATACGCTGTCCTTCCCCTGCAGGTAATACAGCTACACAATAAGTGCCTTCATTAGGTAACAGTTTAGTATAAAATTCTACACTCATAGTACAGGTCTAATGTCAGAATCTATAAAAACTCTAGCAGTATCTAAATTAGTAGCAGGTAATGTACCATCTGCTAATCCTTGTTCTGCAAGTCCTATAAATTTTTCAACTTTTTCCTTGTTATGTTGTCTTAATATCCCACCTCGAAACCATGTATGTAAGGTCATACGAGATACAGCAAGTCCTTCTGCTACATATTTAATTGGTAAGTTTGCTTTTAAACATACCTTAGCTAATTGCACTCCTACTTTGGTTTCATCAGCTCTATCTAATCCTAAAATAAATCTATCACTATACGGTCTTGGCATTATTTCCTCCATTTATCCATTATTTTATTAACATCTTCTGCTTCTTTAGATGATTTAACTTTTGCTTTCTCTTCGTCTGAAGCCTCAAAAGCCTCAAATTTAACAGGTTCTTTTTCCTCTTCATCATCAATTTGATAAACACTTAATCTAATAGCGTTATGAGCTGCTTGATTCTCTGCTTGAGAATTTACAACTTCTAATACCCAGTCTTCAACTGCTTCAACAGGAGAAAACAAAGCTCTAGGTTTAGATGAATTAGGGTCAAACTGCATCTTAGTAACAATTCTACCTGCACTCACATTATTATTTGCTAACATCTGAATGTATGTTTTAAAAGGCCATTTACCTTTTTCTTCTTTCCCAAAACAAGAGTTAGAAGGGAGGACTAATTCTAGAATATCTCCTTCTGGGTCACTAGCTAAAACAATAGCTACTCTCCACGATATCCTACAAGAAGTTCCTACACCACCAAAGCCAGAGCCTCGCACACTATTAGGGCAAGTGTGACAAGACTTAGCTTGGGGTTTCCTCACTTCTACATCTGGTTTGTTGGAGTCATTAGACCAACATATAGGACTTACTCTCTTCCCCTCTTCGTAAGAATCTTTATAATATACTCTCGATGGCGTGTGTGCCATTTTAATAATTATTATATTCATTACCGAAGAGTCAGCCGTACTGACTTCTTTACCACCAACTATCTTTCTAAACACACCACCTCTTAAAGATATGCGTTTTGTTTGATTAGAGAAGCTACTATTAGCAACAGCTATAGTATCTTCGTCTAATCCAATGTTAGGATTTTTCTCCAGTATGCCCTTGAGCTTGTCCATTTGTTAGCCTTTAGCTCCCCACTTATCTACAATGTCAGCAATATCCTTACTGCCATCATCTGTAGGTTGGGTTTTAACAACTTCAGGTTCAGTTGTTTTAGCAGCTTCATTGAAAACTTCTGCCCCTTCATCTTTTTCTTTGTGAACATAGCCTGCAGTTTTCTCAAAACCAAAGCGACCTGCACCTTCTGAACCTTCAACAAGTGCAATAACTTGAACCGCTCTTAGTTTTAAAGATACTCCTGCTCCTATAGTAGAAACAAAGTATGGGTATAATGCTGCGTTTACTCTAATCTCAGAGCCACCCCATATTTGTGGGTTAATAACAGTCTCTCCGTTAGCATCAAAGATTGCAGGTTTATAAACTGCTTTTGATTTAAACTTAAAGATAACATTCCCTGTTGCTTTGCCATCATCATCAAGCTCCTCCGCATATGGAGGATTTGCTTTTTTAAGCTCTTTCTTTTTTTGTTTTTTCATTTCGTCTTTTAGATTCTCTGAAAAAACTTCATTGATAGTAGCAATGATAGGCTGTGCCTCTTCTTTTGATAGCACAAGATTAACTTTGTACTCTCCGTCTTTATTGTACTCTGTATCTGGTTTGTTCAACCAAGGATACAAAGCTACACCTGTCGGTGTGGTTATGGTTTGTTTAGCCATAATATACTCTCCTATTTACTGGTTGGTTTACGTACTACAATACTGAATTGCCTCATGGAACTAATTCCTGGAGGTAATCCTTCCTCTGTACGACTAGATAAAAACTCTTTAAAGTTTGCTTGATGTATACGCTGTTGTAATAATTCTGGGGCTTCGTTTTCTAAAATAAAACCCTTAAAATTAGTCCAGTCAGAACATACATAATTCTCTTTTAGAGATTTAATAATCGTACCTCTTGAAGTTTTAATGCTATCTGCATTTACTTCATTACAGGAGTGAAGCATCACTTGCTCTAACTGCTCAAGTTCATTCTTCAACTCTTGGTCTTTTTGCTGAAACTCTCTAGCACGTCTGTCTTTATCATTTCGAATCGTTATATAAGTGTCTACCACTTCGTCTAACGGAATCTTACTGTTGTCGACAGATTGTTCTAGAACTTCATCTACTTTATCATTCATAGTTCTAATTCCTCTCTGTATAAGTCAACTAATTTAGTATGCTGGTCTACTTTACCTTGTAGCATGGCATACATTCTTTTTTCAACATCAGAACCTTGTAAGTGAACAACTGTCATTCTGTTCTTTTGCCCTACCCTATCTATTCTCGCAATACATTGTAAGTAAACTTCTACCGACATAACAGGAGACCAAAACACTACTGTGTCTGCTGCGGTCAATGTAACGCCATGAGAAGCTGCCTGTGGTTGTATTACTAGAACTCTAGGTTCGTCCTGAGTTTGAAACTTGTTTATGATGTTTGCTCTATCATTCGCAGAAACACTGCCGTTGATAACATCGTTAGTAATATTTTTACTCGTTAAATATTCTGCTAAAAATTCTATGGTGTGCCTGTATGGAACAAAAAGAAGAATCTTATGGTCAGTGTCTCCTAAAACTTCCATCAAAGCATTTAATCTAGGCTTAACATCAAACCTAATTGTTTCATGTTCGTCTGTATAAACTGCACCGCCAGATATCTGTAAAAGTTTATTCATGCCTGCCGCTGCGTTTACTGCAGTTACTGACTCATCTCCTGCAGCTATAATCATTTGTGTTTTTAACTGTTTATAATATTTCTCTACTTGCTTAGTTAAAGGTACAATTCTAGTTTGATATGTAACCTCTGGTAAATCTAAACACTGGTCTTTTGCAAATCTTATAGATGGTTGTAACGCCGCAAACACTGAATCTTTTGAGTTAGGTTTAGGTAACCATTTAAAACGAGAAATTTGATACATTACTTTCTCTCTCCATGCGGCTGATAGTCTAGGTAATCTATCAGGGCATATTAATTTACCCAAACCAAAAGCATCTACAGGCGATTGACACGCAGGAGTTCCTGTCATCATCCATACCATAGTGTTAGGGTTTAATATTTTATTAAGTGTTTTCCATCTAACTGTAGTGTGTGATTTATATGCATTACATTCATCAACTATAATTAAGTCAAAATCTGCTTCTTTAATTTCGTCTCTAACAATTTTAACTCCATCATAGTTTATAATAGTAAAATCATAATTCCCTTCAATAATTGTTTTTCGTTTATGAGCTGGCCCATAGCAAACTATTGAACTTCTATGCATACAAGTATTAAAAACATCGCCTTGCCATGCAGAATACATAATAGATAGAGGGCATATTACTAATACCTTTTTAATTTTACCTTGTTGCATTAAATAATCAGCAGCCCAAAGAGCTGAGGATGTTTTGCCTGTACCCGCTTCGTTAAAACAAAAAGCTCGTTTGTTTATACTTAAAAACTCGGCAGTAGCCGCCTGGTGCTCAAAAGGTTTGTATATTCCTGGATATGAATAATCTCTCCTCATAGGAGATGGAAGATAAGATTTTAATCTCATAAGTGTATTGAGTTTAGTCATTTCATCTAAACCCCAATAAATTAATAGATTTGAAACCTCATTCGCTGTATTTATAATTTCGCTTTGCGTAATATGGTCTTTAACCAATTTGCCTAAATGCTCAGGCAACACAAGCTTAACGGCTTTCTCTCCAATTAACTCCATAACTTCCTTACTGTTTACTGTTTACTATGTACTTTTTACTTAACTAAAGAATTACTATATCACTATAATTTTATATAGGTCAAGTTTTTCTTTTACTTTTTTTTGATTTTTTTCTCTCTCTAGTGCTTGTCTCAGATACTAGCTTATGACTTGAACTTCTTTTGAATGAACGATTCTTAGACTTAGATTGTACTACTAAACCGTCAGAGTTTTTACCGCCCTTAGATAACGCTTTTTTATGTGATACATCTTTGCCCTTACGGTCTATACCTTTTGCATCTATTTTCCTACGGGCTCTAGCACGAGCAGCTCTTTTTTTCTTCTCGTTTCTCTTCTTCTCTTGTTGCCATTCCTTCTTGTAAGGTCTGGGTTTGTTTACATACGGCATATATTGAATTATACTCTTTTTCTGTGTTTATTCATATTATAAATTATTAAATAATCTTCTCAGTAAATAGCTTCTTATCATAGCGATTGCCATAAATACAAGGCCTATGTAAAAACTATCAGCAACATTAACCATATACCCGAACATTGGTAAAACAATATAATTAGCCCCAACAGCTACTAAATAACCAACGGTTACATTAATTAAGGACTCAATTAAGCTCATTTTTTTAGATTGCATACTTTAACTTGGGAAAAATTTAGGTCTATAAAACTCACATTCATCTACAGAACACCACCCACATAAAGGAGTAGGATTAGGTGGCCACTCATTATAATCATAGCTTGTTTCTAGTCGTTTGAGGGGCGACTCAAATGACTTCCACAATTTATCCATATCGCTTCTATGGTATTCCTCTGTTAAAAAACTATTCTTCATAACAAATAATAGTCCCGCTTTTATTTTTACTACTTCAGGCATGTGGGTAAATAACATAATAGACATTAACTTTAATTGTTTAGGGTCAGGATATTTATTATTGCCTGTCTTATAGTCAATTATATAAGCTTGAGTACCATCAATAATAACTAAGTCGGCAATACCTCGCACCCATTTATTTTTATTATTAAAATCACACGGCTCTTTGTTGTAAGTAAGTGCCATTTCGTATTCACAAAATTTCTCACCTTCTATGTTTATTAAGGAATCAACTACAGGTTTAAATCTTAAATAGTTCTTAGCTAAGGGCTTGCCATCCCGTACATACTCTTCTAAGGCTGTATGCACTTCCTTACCATAAATCATCGCTTGACTTTCTTTTACAGTATAATTTTTTAATACTCTTATTTCGTGGTATTGTTTAGGACAGTTTTGATATTGTTTTAAAGATGAATAACTCCATGTGAACTCCGACATTCTGTCCCCTTTATTTTTATAGTTACTTGATGTTCCCATAAATTTATATTGTTTGCAACTTAACAATCCCCGTAGTTAAAGGCATAACCGCCTTCGCATGTGATTGGACAATCTTTTGCCCAGGCTGGAGGCTTAGACATTTCTGTCATAATATAATTTAAAGCCTCATCTTTATCTTCTTCCGCAGCCACACAAACAATAGCGTCATGTACTGTTAATGCAGGTCTATACTTATGACTTATGTTTACCATTTGTTCCCCGATAACTATTCTAGCTAAAGCTTGTATTATATTTTCAACTACACTACCACCCCAAATACCTACTCGCCCATTTCTTTTTTTGTAAGTGTATCTACTTTTTACTTCTGAAGTATCCCATTCTAATTCTGGATAATAAATATATAACCCATTCGGTAACTTTATTCCTTCAGGTGTAATCATTACACACTCACCCTTACCAATATAGTACGGTTCTTTACCTTCAGGCCATGACGCTAGGTCTGCTAATGCACTATCACATTCTTGCCATAGTTCAATTACTTTATTATTAACTTCTCGATATACTCTAACTAATCGTTTACATTCTAATTCATCAAAGTCAACTCCTGCACCTAGTTTTAAAACATTTTGTAGTTTCATAGCACCTGTGCCATAACCTAAACCAAGAATGCATGTCTTACCAACTGCTCTTTCAGTCTTATTCTTTTTAGTAATCTTCTTGTTATATACTTTACTTGCAAACTCACAGTACACATCTCGTCCTTCTCTGTACCATTCAGTAACATCATCTTGCCCTGCCAGCCAGACCAATAGTCTTGCTTCTATCTGTGAAGAATCTATGTTCATACAAACATACCCTGCTGGCGGGATCACGGCTTGCTTCAATGCTTTCTTTTTAACATCTCTTGACGGCAAGTTTTGAAAGTTAACTTTATCTGAGCCACTCCACCTACCTGTGTGTGCCCCATAATACTTCAAGGGTATGGGTAGTTTGCCTTTGTTTCTTGCACCTATGCCTATGAATCTTTCTATTCTAGATTCCTCAATCGTTGACTTTGTTCCTAGACGGACTGCACATAGGTCTTGTATGAAAGGGTCTGCGTGATTCTGTAGGGCAATAAAGCCCTCATCTGTTTTTGCTAAAGCAAATGTTTGTTTGCCTGTAGTAGGGCTTTCTTTCATAGGGACAATTACTTTAAGTTCTTCAAGTAGTTCAGCAAACTGTTTATTACTTGCTAACTTTTTGCGTACACTTTCCTCATCTTCGCATTTAAGTTTTGCTTTCAGACCAGACAGTAAGTCCTCTTTCTCTTGTTTGACTTCTTCTAGTCTATCTATTAACAAAGCGTCATCTACTTGTAACTGTGGCTGTGTAAACATTCTTATGGTTAAATCAATAAGCTTTAGCTCTCCAGGGGGATAGTCTTTCTTTAAAATATTAAACAGTTTATATGTTAGTTCCACATCATTAATACAGTAAAGACCATAGCGATGTAAGTCCTCACTATCAAAATCCTCTAGGCGTTTACTTTTTGCGTCTAATACTTCTGTGCCTTTCTGTCCTAGTTGATAGCGTTCTGCAAGTGCTTTCAAAGAGCCACCTGCATTAGTGCCATGATAAGCACGAGCCATACATAAGGTATCAAAGTAAACTTTAGGTATAATATCAAAGATAAATGATAAGATTGCACCATCAAACATCATGTTATGACACACTAGGGCCGCCACGTTCCAGTCGATAGTGTTTAGAACAGCTTGAATTTGTTCGTGTGTGCCAGTATGCCAATGAGTAATACCATCATCTATCTTGATACCAACACCGATAACCTGAAAACGAGGGTCTTTTATGTATTCTTCGGTAGTGAGTTTGTTAAGCCCATAACCAACATCATAAAATGTTTCAAAATCAATCGTTACTAACTGCATAGTTTCTCTCTCTTTTTTCGTTTTTACACCTACCAACTAAATTACAAGCTCCCCCTTTATTTTCCCATGCACACCACCAAGTGCCTCTATCAAGGAATCTCCCTTTTTCTCCACACTTATTACATACATCTTTTTTATTGATTTTTTTCATAGTTGTCTCTACACTCTGCATTACACCATCGTCTCTCATCTTCAACGAATTGTCCACACGAAATACATTTACCTGTAGTATTCTTTGGTATAGTAGTGTCAATATTTTTTAATGTAACTTCTATACTTTTCTCTAATTGTTCGTTAGCTTTATCCACCTCGTCTATCATTTAATCTTCCTAATGTTTTAGACCAATCAATTACTCTTTTTCTTTGTTGTTGTCTAGTTATAGGCTTTGGAAGTTCTAGTTTGCCTTGTTTTTCTAATCGTTGCAATACTGATACACTAACCCCTGCGTACCTTGCAAGACTAGCACGTGTAGCCTTCAGGTTTTCTGTTTTGTGCTGTTGTACTCTTTCTACTATGGTATTGAGCTGTTCTGGCGTATATGATGTTCCTCTAGGCATTTTTACATCTCGGACTATTTGGTTTTCTTTTACATCTAAAAGTTCCGTGAGAAACTGATTTTCTTAGCCTTCTTACTTTTCCACTAGCGTCTCTTTTTGGCTGTGGAACATTAGGTATTGGTGTTTTTGACATCTGTATTTTTCTCTTTATCCAAGTCCTCACTGTCCAAGTCGCCTACCATAACCAGTTCTCAATGCTCTGAGAGAAATTCTTTATCAGTCATTTCAATTACTGCCTCGTGTTGATGAGGACTAAGTTGTTTATTTTGTCGCACATAGATAGTTAGATATTTAAGTCTTTCTTCTGTATTTAAACTATCGTAGACAGAAGAATTACGATTTGGCTTTATAATATCATTTAAGGTTGTAGGTTTTTTACTCTCATAAGTCATATTAGTTTTTATTAATGTTGCTTTCGTTTGTTTGAATAAATAACTTTAGCATATCTATATTATTCTCGTCAATCACTAATGATTGTCCTAGTGAATTTAAAATGTCAATAAGATTTTTTTGTTGTAAGTCGGTGGGTTTGTTACCATTAGCTTTGCACTCAATACCGATAAACCTGCCTTGATAACAGGCAATAATATCTGGCACTCCACTTGAGCCATAGCCACCTGTAGAGGGCATACAATAGTAACAACTAAGTTCTTTGAGTATTTTCTTGACTTTCTCTTTGACTTTCTTTTCTGGTGTCAACAGTAGTTCCTTTTAGCTGTGTCAGTTCGTCTTCATTTAAGACTATGACATATATACTATCAGAAACTTGCCAACCTATGTGTTTAAATTCTGGGTTATTTTTAATGTATCTATGATGAGTGTAGCAATCTAATTCATAAAAAGAATTACTATCAAAAAAAGCATTCCATTTTTCTTTAGCAATAGAGTTAATCATAGCTAACTTTGATTGAATAAAACTGGGAAGCGAGGAAGGTGAAAAGATTCTTTTAGTGTTGTTGCCAATATATAAATTATATTGTGGGGAAAAGTGTATCGTATGCGATACATTATCCATTTCAAGAAGTACCATATAGTTATCTTGAAATGGATATGGACTGTAGATTATTTCATCTGTTCTCATAGAGAACAATCATAACTCTTTTTCTATTTTCTAGCAAAAGTTTTTGTAGCTTTTTTTTGTAGCCTAACAACATCTTCTGCTTGATATAAGTGTATTGCATTTTTATCTTTGTTTTGTTGTCGTTGACATAAGACTACATTACCCTTTACATAATGTCTGTGTGGTAATATTCGGTCAATACTTAGGTTAGGTTTAATTAAAAAGTTTTGATTAGGTGTTAAGTTTCCGTCTCTTATCATTGTCATTTTAGGATAAACACCTCTTTTGTTACGATAAGCAGAACGATTGTTTTGTATTTTTAATTGCTTAACAATCCATTCGTAAAGTTCCTTACGAGTTTTCCACATCACTCGTCTAGGGTGTCTTCTTCTCATATCAGCTAAAGCAAAATTATTCCACATAGCCTCAGTAAAACCCCAAGTATTTAAGTTCATTCTTTTATATTTACTAATCTTAGCTTTTTTCTTATGTGCTGAACAATTTCTTCTATATTTATTACTTGCTTTTATACGAGAGGGTTTCTTATCACATAACCAACTACGACAGTAATGTCGTAGCCAATACTCGTGGTCATCATTTTCATAACCCTCTTCAAACAACTGAGCTTTCTTTTTCTTTGCATATATTCTAAATTTGGTAAGTATCTCTGCATTCAGTTCGCCCTTATGTTTTCTTTTAATTAACAAATCTCGGCATATATCATTTTTTCTTATCTTTGCTATCATAGTTTTTACTCCTATAAGTTATTTAGGTTTTGCCATTAGCAACCATTTAATTGAAAAGGGATTTCCATCAACACCAAAAAGATGATTTTCTTCATAGTAACAACCCAAATCTTCAATCCACCTACTACCATTATTGTGGTAAGAATTGTCTTTGTGCTTAAAGTAATCTCTTATAATTTCGTGTCTATCATTTTTATTAACCCAATCTTCTAGTCTAACTTTAAGCATAGTGAGTATAGGTTTTAAACTATCAAAGAAATCTAACTGCTCTAGGTTACGCACCATTTGAGTATTGTGGATTATCAAATTGTTAAACTTTATTCCAAACTTATCTAAATCATTATTATCTCTTTGCCAATGAACTGTGTCGCCATTCTCTAATTTAAATTCTCCCTCGTGTTCCTTAACATCGCCAACTATCCAACCACCACCTCTACATATACCAATCGCAGTAAACTTGTTATCAAGTTCTGACCTAACTTCTTTATAAACAGATTGAATAGTATCTCGTCTATCATCAATATCTTTCATTTTATTTTTAAAATGTTCATTGGTATTATGAGATATATCTTTTTTACTACCATACAAACTCTCTAAGACCTCTGCAAGTTTGTTTTTGTTATCATAAGTTAAATCGCTTTTCGCAGTATCATAGTTTGATATAGCTCGAGCTAAATTGATATTATCAACAGAATATTCCATTACCATATCTTTAGTATCAAGTTTTAAACCCCCGTAAGCCTCACGATTTCCTAATGGTTGCCACTTCTTTCGCCTTAATGTTTTAAGGACTTGCGATACTTTCTTAGATTTAATAGTGTGCCTATCCCAAGTATCGCTACCTCTGTCTTTAATGGTATAACTAACTTGAAAACCAAAGTTATCTTCGTGGTCAACATACACAACAGCTTGAGGTATGCCTTTGTAGTTCATTAGAAATGCCTCTTCATATTCTCGTGGTTGTTCTGACTGCTGTTGCTCTCTCTTAGTAACTTCATCATCAGTTTTTGGATTGTAATTAATATCATTAACTTTATCGTAGTTTTTTAATTTCGTATACTCTTTATGCCAAATTCTATCAAACTTAAGTCTTGATATCATTAACCTTTGACTTACACGCAGGTCATACTTATAGCATAAGTCTTTTACCAGAGGCAAAACTTTACTCTGGCTCAAACTCTGCTCTAGCTCTGCAATGTACATACTGTTTTCTATATAATTTTTCATAGTTTTTACTCCTATTTGTTTTTGGTGTTTATTGGTTTACTATCAAAACTTCTAATTGCTATAATTTCAACCTCAATCGGCTCTCCCCAAGTACAATCATTCTGTACTTTGTGTTCTGCCTCATCTTTACTATAAGCCATAATTTCAATCGGTTTATAGTGCTGTTGGATATATACTCTGTATTTCTTTTGTTTTTCCATAATTTTGACCTCATAGTTTGCGATTTAAGGCACTTAAAAAAAGTTTTGCTTATCCAAGTACCTCTTAAAAATGTATCGTATGCGATACACTACCTAATTAAACTTAGATAGTATATCGTCAATACCTTGCTTAACTTCTGCTCTGGTACTATCACTATCCCTCAGTAAGTCAGTAGATACTCCACCAATTACTTTCTCCAAGTCGTCAACTGCACTCTGCAACTTATCACTTTGGTCGTTGTCTATTGGTTTAAAGTTCTTGATAGTATTTACCAATGCCTTTGCTCGTTGAAAAGTAGTATCATAGATAGCTCGTTTCTTAAAGACAGGATTACCCTCTTTGTCTTTACTCTCAATCACTCCACAACAATGTGAAATACTTTTCATTACATCAACTACACGATTGACTTGTGTATCAATTACACTATGCACAATGTCATCTGCCTGTTGCTGATACTCAACTCTCAAATCATCTGCTGTATCTTGTGCTACTTGACATCTGAAATCGTGGCTTGGTACTTCTGCAACATACAATCGCATATTGAATTTACTTTGTAACTCTTCAACACTTGGATAGTCATTCTTATCAAACATATCGCCTTGTCTGAATGCCTCATCACTTACAAGAGTTTGATAGTTCTTAAGAAAGTCCTCTACTGCTGTATTAAACTCACTCTCATATTTCTCATACTCTTCCTTGAATTTCTCAAGGTCAACTGTAGGTAATAAGTCTTGAGCATTGTTCCACCTGTAGGTAGAATGCTTAAGCCATTTATGTATCAACTGTCGTAACTTAACAATCCTATGGTGTTTAGGATTCTTAGCAAAGAGATACTTGGTAAACTTACCTGTACCTAACTCTGCTTTTTTCATAGTGGTTACTTCATCTGATATACCCCTGTCTTGCTTGGTTGCAGTCCACACATTCACATCAACTGACACTAGCATACTTGATGTAGCCAATGACACAATGTGTTCTGGTTGTTGCAATTCGTAACTTTCAGTCGTTACATTACTTTCTTTTAGCCTCATAGTTTTTACTCCTATTATAGTTTAAATTAATCTCTCTCATACTGAACTACTCTACTCCCCACTGTACCCTTAAAGTTCCTATTGCCATTTACAATGTGTAGGGTTGGTGCTGATAGATTCCATTGGATATCTTGTTCAACATAGCCGTCAGTAAACACAATAATTGCGTCAGCATTTATTCGTTCCTTTGTGATGTATTCACTCACACAAGAAAGGTAAGTGCCACCGCCCCCTGCAACTTTAAGTACCTTACTTATATCTTGGTAATGCTCTGGACTAAATATCTGCTCACTACATACCTCACTATCCCACCATAGTAATCGTATTTGGTCTGGGGTTATGGTGCTACATATCGCTTGTAGTTCGGTTGCAAATATTGTTAAGTCGTGCTGACTGATACTTCCAGATGTATCACAAGCGATAACCAACTCGCCCACACTTTCATTTTCCATAGAGGGTAGGTACAAGTCATTAGGTAACATTCGCTTGTTAAACTTTCGCCAAGTAAACTCATCATTACCCCTACAGGTTGATGATATAAATTCTCTCATCATTTCTCGCCAATTAATCTTTGGCTCAAAGAGTTCATCAATGGCTCGTGGTATCTTCGCACCAATTTTTCCTGCGAGTATACTTCCCTCTTTCAAAGCATTCTCAATCTTCTTAGTCATTTCTTGCTGTTCCTGTGGTGTCATAGACTTACCACTTTCAAAATCGTGTTCATCAAGAGGAGTTAAGCCGTCAGTAGCTGATTGTCCGTTGTCGCCATTTTGCGATTGCTCTTGTTCAGCTAGGTCTTTGAGTATCTCGTTGACTGACCAATTATGATACTTCTTCTCATACAATGCACCCTCTGGCAGTTGGCACAACTCCTTATCTTCCAAGTGTATAACAACATCATTGACCACATAGTCTGCACATATATTCATATGATGAGCATTTTTCTTAAACTCTTTACGAAATCTCCCCATATGATTAAGTGCTATATGCAAATTCTCGTGTAATATCAATGCTCGTAACTCTTTGTCTGATAGTGCCTCAATAAACTTTCTACCATAGTATTTATTTATGCCGTCAGTCTTGGCAGTAGGACAATCATCAATCACTTCTGACTTACCCAACATCATCACTCCACTATATAGAGCAGTTTCTGGGTGTTTCATCAAAGCAATATGAGCTTTTTTAATTCTATCCTCTGAGGATAGTCGGTGTGTCGTCATAGTATTTCTCCTATAGTTAGTGTATCGTATGCGATACAGTTTAAATTACATAATGTTAAAGTTCTCTACTGCCCAATCTGAAATCTCCTTGTTACCCCTAGCAATCTTGACTGACTTACTATTTCTCATCAGCATAGTAAAGAAGATAGCTTGTATCTCACTACTACTTATTCGCTTGATGTATTTCATAAAGGCAGTTAGGTCGCTTTGCTGTTTGATTTTATCTACAGCTTGGAACATCAACATCAACTGTGCTGAGATACTATCTGGCATATTAGCTTTCTCTGGCTCTTTAAGTATATCTTCAAAGGTTGGTAGTTCTTTCTCAAGTCGTAAGAATGCTGACATATCAGCACTTGCACTTGCACCAATCGTACCACTCAATGCCACTTGGGTTGCATTGTCGCCTAGCTTATCTCGGTTATCTACAATCACACTAGCTTTCTCAAGTGAACGAGGACTGACAAAGGATAGTATTGGTTTCTTTGGATTGAAGATGTATGGATTATCTTCTTGCCCACTATCCCTGTAACTCGCAAGACATCTAGGAAAGGTATGTACAAAGGCTCGTATCAAAGGACTTACTCCATTTTCAGTCGCCCATACAAGCCAATCTTCCACTTGTGGTTTTTCCATTTCCAAGATACACACTCTGTTACCTGCGTGGGCTAACATAGTGTCGCCCAAGCCATCAGCTTGATTGTTTGATGTACCAAATACAATACTTCCCTCTGGTAGAGGTGTATCGCCCACAGTTCTTTCTAGCATAAGTCTAGTAAAGATAACTTGCAGTAGCTTTGGCGACTTCATAAACTCATCTAGTAAGATAACTTTAGGTTTAGGACTATCAAGTTTAAACAATGAGCCGACATAGTTCTCTAATGTTTTGGTATCGTGGTTAGGGATAGTCATAGCAATATCTGACATATCTTTGACAGGGCAATCTACATAGATGTATTCGTACTTGTCGCCCTCTTTTTTCTCAATCGCTTTGAGTAGGCTAGTCTTACCACACCCTGCCTCACTCTGTATGATTGGTGTTAGAGTTTCTCCTATCGTAGTGATAAGAGTTTCTAACTCTTTTATGGTTACTCTCTGTTGCATAGTTTTTACTCCTTAGTGGTTGAGGCATATATGCCTGTTCTATTTTTTAAGTCTTGCTTATCTTGGTATTGCAGTATCATTAGTAATCCGATAGCTGTTACTATCAACCCTAATGCAAACCCTATTACAAACATCATCATCATAGTTTTTTCCTCATAGTTAGTGTATCGTATGCGATACAGTTATTTAGTTTATAACTCGTTTTCTTTAAATCTCATATCCTCAAGCTCTATCGTAGGTCTAGATATATAACCTATTTCAGTAGCGAAATCGCCATAAAACTCTTCCTCTGTGTCGGTACTCTCTTCGCCTACTCGCAAGAAAGCCATAGACATTGGGGTTAGCTGAGTATCCTGTCGGTCTTCATTACACCAATTCTCTGCTATTTCCATAATAGCTCGGTAGCTTTGTATATTTTTGTTGGTGTCATACCATTTAATATCTGAAAAATCTACATACAGACAACAGTTTTTCATATCAATACCCCCATTATCTAGGTATTGACCACTTTCTATTTCTCTCATAGCTATATCACATTTAGGATTAGCTTTGAGTTCAGCAATAAACATATGCCAACCCTTGACATCTTCTGGCTCAATGTTATCTGTCTGTATAGCAATAGTAACTTCACTACGATAACCCATTACACCCCCCCACTTTCCATAGATAACCAATATAAGCCATAATAGTAAGTAGGCATAAAGGTATGAGTATAAGTATCGTTAGCTTTAAAAATAATATAAATTTATTCAGCATTATGGTAATCCCCCCTCTCATCAAAAATAGTTTGAGCTAGTTCATCAATAGCACTATCAATATCTGGTACTATATCTTTAATATTATGTTTTTCACATAGGTTACAGAATTCATCAACTGACATATTCGCTAGGTTATCTACAATATCGTATTTAATTGCAGTATTTATATCGTTACTCATCTTCACTCTCCTGTTCACATTTTAGGCACAATGTACCCTCGTCATAGTTTGCTACTTCTTTACCTGTCGTATCTTCTAGGTATTCATCTCCACACGAGATACAAGTCCACCCGTCTGGCAAGTCTAGTTTTTCTTTATCATTCATCATTCTTCTCCTCGTCTAATTTTTCTATTGTTATCTCGCACC
>Ga0208029_1000112_pt1 | contig 58845 bp, 58 predicted proteins | sample MalvireepMed_s12_FD_184242 | JGI IMG/M metagenome (GOLD analysis project Ga0208029, IMG submission 184242) | Marine viral communities from the Global Malaspina Expedition - Malaspina viral metaG DeepMed_s12 (SPAdes) (version 2) | ecosystem: Environmental > Aquatic > Marine > Oceanic | place... | reverse complement strand
ATAACACCAAAAGAAGGCATACTGAAATAGGAAAAGTACCACCTGATCAAATTTATAATACAAAAAGAATAGCATCATAAATAATTAGATATATATTTAAACTGTCTTACAGATGGGGAGTAGTGTACTGGAATAAGTTTACTTCAGTTTAATGAAAAAAGCATAGACAAACTTAGGATAGACTTTGAGAGATTAAACCTCTATAAAGGATTTAACATCATATTTATTTTAACATGTATATATTGTGAATTTTTTTGCATAATATTGTAAGCATCACAAAATATCCGAATGAACTTAAGCATCAACTTTAACCAACCTAAAAAAAATAAAAATACCATTAAAACTAACCCTTGTTAATGTTGAGCCTTCTTAAAAAACACCTTTTCTTTCTAGCCCTTCTCTGCATAAACATAATGTGGAGTCAACACAGTCAAAAAATAAAGGCAAGCCTAAATGCTGATGAACATCTTATTAAAATTCAGCAAGAAATAACATACAACAACACTTCCAAAGACACGTTAAATTCTATTTTTTTATACGATTGGAACAATGCATATGCCAATAAAAGCACCGCATTAGCTACTAGATTTGCTGAAGAATTTAATAAAAGTTTACACTTAGCAAAAGAAGAAACTAGAGGAAATACAGAAATATTAACTCTAAGCGATAAGAACTTTAATTATCTAAATTGGGAACGTACAGAAGGGGACGACATTATAAAAGTGCAACTAAAGTTTCCCATATACCCTGGACAGCAATATACCCTAAACCTTTCTTATGTAGTAAAATTGCCTAGCGCAGAATACACAGGATATGGGTATACCGATATAAACAATTACAACCTTAGATATTGGTATTTAACTCCAGCTATTTATGATACGCAGTGGCGAGAATACCACAATAAAAATTTAAACGATTTAAATACGCGTAATAACGAGATAGAAGTTGCCTTTAAATATCCAAACTCCTATAAACTTATAACAGATTTCAACACTACAAATAGCGAGCAGAACGACTCCACTACTACAAGCTATTTGCAAGGAACAAATAGAGGCGATTTAAAACTATATCTTCTAAAAGAACATACCTATTCGATATTTAAAAATGATAAATTAGAGCTCATTACCAATATTGAAAGTAAAGATTTAAATAAAATTACAAAGGCCAACTCTGCCGAACGTGTAATTAACTTTATAGATAGTACCCTTGGCCATTATCCACATAAAAAACTATTAATTACAGAGCAAGATTATAAAAAGAATCCACTTTATGGAATTAATCAGCTTCCTTCATTTTTAAGACCTTTTTCAGAAGAGTTTCAATACGAATTAAAGCTTTTAAAAACGAGTCTTCATGAGTACTTAAACAATAGTATATATCTAGACAATAGAAAAGAAAACTGGATAAAAGATGGGATTGAAACCTATTTATTAATGAAATATGTTGATGCGTTTTATAAAGACACTAAAATGCTTGGGAAGCTATCTAAAGTATGGGGACTCCGTTCTTACCATTTGGCGCAAATGACATTTAACGACCAATACCCATACCTATATATGTTGATGGCACGCACCTACTCCGACCAACCATTAACAACTTCGAGAGATTCTCTCATAAAATTTAATGAGAGAATTGCAAATAGATATAAATCGGGGGTTGGTTTAGCCTATCTAAATAGCTATTTAGGAGATGGTTTTATTGACAAGAAAATAAAGGAATATTACACTGAAAATACAACTAAGAATTCTACTTCTGAAGATTTTGAATCGCTTTTAAAAACAGATGCACCTAAAAATATTGATTGGTATTTCTCTACTTATGTGGCTACCGATAAGAAGATAGATTATAAAATTAAGAATTTCAAAAAAACAGAAGATTCACTTCTCGTTACCTTAAAAAACAAAAGAAAAACCAATACTCCCATTACACTATTTGGTATTGACCGAAACGATTCTATTTTGTTTAAAAAATGGTATCCTGATGTTGAAAAAACCAAAACGGTTGCTGTTCCTCGAAAAGATGTAAAAAGATTAGTTTTAAACTACGATCGTGTGATTCCAGAATTTAATGAACGCGACAATTGGAAGTCTGTTAACGGCTTTTTCTCCACTAATAGAAAGCTAAAATTTAAATTTTTTAAAGATACCGAAGATCCTTATTACAATCAGATTTTTTATGTACCTGTACTACGTTTTAATATTTATGATGGTATCACACCTGGAATGAGATTATACAACAAAACTTTTTTAACAAAACCATTTGTTTACGATTTACAACCCTCTTATGCTTTTGGTGAAAATGCTATAGTAGGGTCTGGTTCTTTGCGATTACGAAAGTATGTAAACCACGATAATATGTATTTAATTGATGCGTATTTAGCAGGTTCCTCTTTTCATTATGCTGATGGATTGCGTTATAGCACCATCACACCATCTGTTACTTTTAGATTCCGAAATGACGATTTACGCTCTAATGAACGTGAATTATTTAATATACGTTATGTAAATGTAATTCGAGATAATTCTCCTACCATCGACACCGATCCAGATTACAGTGTTTTTAATGCCCGTTATGCCTATGGCAATAATGGAATTATAAACTACAAGTCTTGGTTTGTAGACTTACAAGTGGCTAGTGAATTCTCTAAAATTTCATTTAATTGGGAATATAGAAAGTTATTCCAAAGCAACCGCCAGCTTAACATTCGATTTTTTGCAGGAAAGTTTATTTATAACGAAACAAATTCAGACTTTTTCAGTTTTGCATTAGACCGTCCTACCGATTATTTATTTGATTATGATTATTTAGGACGTTCCGAAGAAAGCGGAATTTTTAGTCAGCAATTAATTGTTGCGGAAGGGGGATTCAAATCTAAACTCCCAAATCCTTATGCTAACGACTGGATTGTAACCTCCAATACCAGTTTTAATATTTGGCGTTGGATAGAACTCTATGGAGATGTGGGAATGATTCGCAATCAAAATGAAGATGCCCGTTTTGTGTATGATTCTGGAATCCGTTTAAATTTAGTAACCGATTATTTTGAGCTCTACTTCCCTGTCTATTCTAACAACGGTTGGGAAATTGCACAACCTCAGTATGACGAAAAAATAAGGTTTATTGTTACATTAAGTCCTAAAACTCTCATTGGACTTTTTACCAGAAAGTGGTTTTAACAAAACTATTCTTAATAAAACTTACAATTTATTTCTAGCGTAGAGGTAAAACAGTATTGCACAAAATATCCTAAAACATTAAAAATAACGCATTAAAACACCCCTGAAATAACATTTTATTGAATATAATTCATTATTAACATTTTAAATTGAATAATATTCATTTTATCGCATGATTTTTTAATTGCAAAGTCCATTCTTTTTGGCTACTTTTGCTATCGTCTCATAAAAAATCCTATGCAAACAAAACCCGATATAAAACAAGATATTTCCTTTGAAGATTTTAAAAGTCAAATACTCGATGATTATAAAATAGCTGTCACGAGTCGCGAATGTAGCTTGTTAGGTCGAAGAGAAGTTTTGACAGGAAAAGCAAAATTCGGAATTTTTGGTGACGGAAAAGAGCTCCCACAACTTGCCATGGCAAAAGCTTTTAAAAATGGTGATTTTAGAAGTGGGTATTACCGAGATCAAACTTTTATGATGGCTATCGGAGAATTTAGCATAAAAAACTTCTTTGCAGGACTTTATGCGCACACCGATATAGAAAAAGAACCAATGAGTGCTGGAAGACAAATGGGTGGGCATTTTCTTACCCAAAGTAATAATCCAGATGGCTCTTGGGTAGACCTTACCAAACAGAAAAACAGTAGTTCCGATATTTCTCCTACAGGAGGGCAAATGGCTCGACTTCTTGGTTTAGCGCAAGCCTCCAAAATTTACCGTAATGTAGCAGAAACAAATGCTGAAGGCTTTTCTGAAGAAGGAAATGAAGTTGCATGGGGAACAATAGGAAATGCCAGCACAAGTGAAGGGATCTTTTTTGAAACTGTTAATGCTGCTGGGGTAATGCAAGTACCAATGGTAATTAGCATATGGGATGACGAATACGGAATCTCTGTACATGCCAAACACCAAACCACAAAAGAAAACATCTCTGAAGTTTTAAAAGGTTTTCAACGAACCGAAACCCAAGATGGTTACGAGATTATTGTAGTAAAAGGATGGGATTATCCTGCTTTAATAGAAGCTTTTAATAAGGCTGGAAAAATTGCTAGAGAAGAGCATATTCCTGTAATTTTACATGTTATAGAATTAACACAACCACAAGGACATTCTACCTCTGGTTCTCATGAACGTTACAAGTCTGAAAAACGTTTAAAGTGGGAAAAAGAGTACGATTGTAATCTTCAGTTTAGAAAGTGGATTATTACAAATAATTTTGCTACAGACGAAGAGTTAAATCAACTAGAAAAACAAATTAAAAAAGAAGTTCGCGATGGCAAAAAAGAAGCTTGGAGCGAATTCTTAACACCCATAGTATCCGAAAAGAAACATGTTGTTTCTTTACTTTCAGATTTAGCTAATAATAGCAGTAACAAAAGTTTTATCAACCGACTTAAAAATGACCTTATCTCTGTTGACGAACCTTCAAAAAGAAATATTCTTTCTACAGCCAGAAAAGCATTACGCTATGTTAGAACAGAAGAATCGGAAGCTAAAACAAAATTAAGTAACTGGATTGAGTCTTTCTACACAAAAACACAACCAGAGTACAGCTCTCATCTATATAGTGAAACTAAGCACAATGCAACTAATATTGCAGAAGTTGCAGCAGTTTATGAGGAAAATGCCGAGTTAGTAGATGGTCGTGTAGTATTGAGAGATAATTTTGACAAAATCTTTGAAAACAATTCAAATGCCTTAATTTTTGGAGAGGATAGCGGTAATATTGGAGATGTAAACCAAGGACTTGAAGGACTTCAGAAGAAATATGGAGAATTAAGAGTTGCAGATGTAGGAATTAGAGAAGCTTCTATTATTGGACAAGGAATTGGAATGGCGCTAAGAGGTCTCCGTCCTATTGCTGAAATTCAATATTTAGACTACATTTTATACGCTTTATATGTGCTAAGCGACGATTTAGCATCACTTCTATACCGAACTGTTGGAAAGCAAAAAGCACCTTTAATCGTTAGAACTCGTGGTCACCGATTGGAAGGGATTTGGCATGCAGGATCACAAATGGGAGGTTTAATTCATCTATTACGAGGAATGTATATTTTAACCCCTCGAAATATGACAAAAGCGGCTGGTTTTTACAATACATTAATGGAAAGTGAGGAGCCTGCATTAGTTATAGAAAGTTTAAACGGATATCGTTTAAAAGAAAAACTTCCTTCTAATCTAGGAGCATTAAGAACTCCAATTGGTGTTATTGAAACTATAAAAGAAGGAACAGATATTACTATTGTTTCTTATGGTTCTACTTTAAGAATTGTTGAACAAGTAGCTAAAGAATTACTGGAAGTTGATATTAATGCTGAAATAATTGATGCACAAACTTTATTGCCATTTGACATTAATCATGATACTGTAAAAAGCATTAAGAAAACTAATAGATTATTGGTTATAGATGAGGATGTTCCTGGAGGATGTTCTGCTTATATTTTACAAGAAATTGTAGAAAACCAAAATGGTTATCAATATTTAGATAGTGCTCCGCAAACATTAACAGCAAAAGCTCACAGACCTGCATACGCAAGTGATGGTGATTATTTTTCTAAACCTAATGCAGAAGATATTTTTGAAAAAGTGTATGAAATAATGCATGAAGCAAACCCAACAAAATATCCTAAATTGAGATAAATAAACTAATCAAAATATACAAAATAGCATTTGTTAACAGCAAATGCTATTTTTTTTGCTTTCCTTCTTCAGAATTCAACTTTAATTTATCTATAAAGCTAATAGGCAATTCGGTCTCTTTACCATACAATTTAATTTCTTGAATATCTGCTGGCATATAATATCCGGCATCTTCTAAGGCTTCTTTTACCCTTCTAACTACATTTCCTTTAGTAACTATTGCTTGCATCCCAAACTCTTTTGTATCCACCCAGAAAAAAACTTTTAAATTTACTGTACTGGTATCCAATTTATCTTCAGTTACAAAATTTTGATGCGCTTCATCACTCACCACCTTAGATTCTTCGCTCAAAGCCTTCAAAACAACATTTTTGGCGCCATCAATATTATCTTCATAAGCAATACCAATTACAAAATCCCATCTAAAAAAGCCATCTTCAGTATAATTTGTTACAGGTAACGTTATTACATCACTATTTGGAATATAAACGTCTTTTCCATCAAAAGTTTTTAACTTAGTATATCTAAACTCTAAAGTTTTAACCTTACCAAAAATATCTCCAATCTCAACAGTATCATCCACGTCAAAAGGGCGATTAAAACTTAGTATTACACCTGCTATAAAATTCTGTCCTACATCTTTAAAGGCAAATCCTAGAACAACGGCACTAGCCCCTGCTGCTGCTAAAATTCCCGCAGAAATATTGCCTAAACCCGCAGCATCTAAGGCTAACATTATAAAAATTAAAATCAATATAAAACGAATCCCCCTACCTAGAAACTTGCTCATAAGCGGATCATCAGTTCTAGATTGAATTCTTCTTTTAGCAAATTCACCAATCCATCCTGCTATTAAAATTCCTAAAGCTAAAATTAGTATTCCTAGAACATACAATGGTACTGCCTCAATAAATCGGTCAAAATAAGTCACAGTAGAACTTTTAACATCGTCATATAAATCTTGATTTGCAATAAATAAATTATACATAAAGCTAGTATTAGTTGGATAGTTCTTTTAAAAATACTAAATAAAAATCAATTTACTACTCTTCAATACTGTATCAATTTTTAAAGCTTAAAAAATGACAGAAGTCTCCCAATTCAACTTTTTATTTCTTAAATTTCACTTATAAATCAGGAGCATTGTTATGAGAATAGAAAATGAATTAAAGCTAGGTTTTAAAGATGTTATGATTCGCCCAAAGAGATCTACTTTAAAGTCTAGAAGCGAAGTAACATTAGAAAGAGAATTCAAATTTAAACACAGCAGTTATGCCTGGAAAGGCATTCCAATTATTGCTGCTAATATGGACACTGTTGGTACTTTTGAAATGGCTTCTGCTTTAGCTCAGCATCAACTTATTACAGCAATTCATAAACATTATACCTTGGCAGATTGGAATACCTTTTTGGCAGATAAAGATGAAAGTATATACAATTCTATTGCTATTAGCACAGGAACCAGTAAAGATGATGCTTCAAAATTAAAGGAAATTTTAAATGTTCATTCAAGTATAAAACTCATTTGTATAGATGTAGCTAATGGATATTCTGAACATTTTGTTGATTTTGTAAAATACGCCAGAGACAATTTTCCAGACAAAGTAATTATGGCTGGCAATGTAGTAACTGGAGAAATGGTAGAAGAGCTTATCATAGCAGGTGCAGACATTATTAAAGTAGGTATTGGACCAGGAAGTGTTTGCACTACCCGCGTTAAAACGGGAGTTGGATATCCTCAACTATCTGCCATTATAGAATGCGCAGATGCTGCTCATGGTTTAAGCGGACAAATAATTTCTGATGGGGGGTGTAAAATTCCAGGAGATATTGCCAAAGCTTTTGGTGGAGGTGCCGATTTTGTAATGCTTGGTGGGATGTTGGCTGGCCATACAGAAAGTGGAGGAGAAATAATCTCTAGAAACGGAGAGAAGTTTAAAGCTTTCTACGGAATGAGCTCTGAAACGGCTATGGAAAAACACGCAGGAGGTGTTGCTAATTACCGTGCCAGTGAAGGTAAAACTGTTGAAATTCAATATCGAGGTGATGTAGCTCATACCATACAAGATATTTTAGGAAGCTTACGTTCCACATGCACCTATGTTGGTGCTAGTCGTTTAAAAGAATTGACTAAACGAACTACTTTTATTAGAGTACAAGAACAACATAACGAAGTATTTTCTTAGTAAAATCTATTCAGAAGAAAATAAAAATAATACATTTTAATGCAGCGTTCTTCTGCAAACTCAGAGCAGGCTTTTGGAGATTAATTCCTCTTTTTAGGATTGAAGGATTTAAGGATTGAAAAATTGAAATATTGAAAGATTGAAAGATTGAAAAAGTTGGGAGTCTGAAGTCCGAAGTTGGGAGTCGGAAGGAAACAAGAATAAAGAGAAAAGAATATAGATTTTTGCATTCTTATTTTTTTGACATTTGTAGTTTACCAAAAGTCTACTGTTTATTTATTTATAGGTTGAAGAATTAAAAAATTACTATTAACAGCTCTTTCAATAAATCGGCTTGAGTGGCACTTACCGCCCCTACTCCTTTGCTTTTTACATCTATAGTTCTGAGATGACCAACAATTCGGCTACAATCTTTCATGGAAAAATTACGCCCAGCCGTAATATACTCCCCTACAAAATAAGGACTCACTTTTAATGCAGAAGCCACACTCCCTTTGGAATGATCTTTTAACCCATGAAAATGCAGTAATTGCGCAAAAAAATTATTCAGTAAAGAAATAGTTACAATAATTGGATTATCCTTAGGGTTTTGCGCAAAATAGTTCATTATTTGAGTTGCTTTCAGCACATTACGCTCCCCTATTGCCTTCCTTAATTCAAAATTGTTATAATCTTTACTAATTCCAATATTATCTTCAATTAGCTTTGGTGTTATTTCCTCCCCTTTTGGAAGAATTAACTGTAGTTTCTCTAACTCATTATTGATTTTTCCTAAATCGGTACCCAAAAATTCTACTAGCATTTGTGCTGCTTTTGGAGTAATACCATATTTTTTTCCAGCTAATACACGCCTAATCCAATCGCCAACTTGGTTTTCGTATAGCTTTTTACTTTCAAAAATATAACCCGACTTTGAGATTGCTTTATAAACTTTTTTACGCTTATCTAGCTTTTTATATTTGTAGCAAATTATTAACACTGTAGTAGGCTGCGGATTTAATGCATACGCTTCCAACTGTTCTATAGTTCTAGACAAATGTTGGGCTTCTTTTACAATAATTACCTGTCGTTCTGCCATCATTGGGTAACGTTTGGCACTAGAAACTATTTCATCTATAGAGACATCTCTTCCGTATAAAACAACTTGGTTAAAACCCTTTTCTTCTTCAGTTAGAATAGATTGTTCCATAAATTGGGAAATCTTATCTATATAATATGGTTCTTCGCCCATTAAAAAATAGATAGGTTTAATAGCACCCTGTTTTACTTCGTTTACAATCTTTTTAATTTCATCCATAGAAAAAGAATCTGTATTTTTTTAAAAGTCTTTAATTGATAATTATGATATTTGCCAGCATGCAGCAATTAAATTTTCCAGCTTATCCATTTCGATTCAAAAATAGGGAAAATAAAGTCTATATTTTTGATCAGATACGTAAAAAATTCATCCAATTACAACCCGAAGAATGGGTAAGACAACATGTTGTATCTTTTCTAATTTCTGAAAAAAAATACCCTAAATCGCTTATCAATGTCGAAAAAGAACTCATAATCAATACTTTAAAAAAACGATACGATGTTTTAGTGTATCATACCGATGGAAGCATAGCACTTATTGTAGAATGCAAAGCCCCATCAGTAAAAATTACACAAACAACATTCGACCAAATTGCACGTTACAATCTTACTGTAAAAGCCAAGTTTTTAATGGTGACCAACGGAATTGACCATTATTTTTGCAAAATGGATTATGAACAAGAAAAATACATTTTTCTAAAGGATATTCCAGCTTATATGCTTTAATTTGCAATCTTCTTAAACCCCGTAGCGTTATAAATTTTAAATGAAAATAGCTGTTGTTATACTGAATTGGAATGGTAGTAAACTTTTAGAAAAGTTTTTACCATCTGTAATCAGCTATTCACCAAACGCTACTATTTATGTTGCAGATAATGCTTCTACTGACAATTCTATAGTCTTTCTTAAAGAACATTATCCTTCAATAAAAATTATTCAGAATACCACTAATGGAGGTTATGCCAAAGGTTATAATGAAGCTTTGCAACAGGTTTCTGAAGATATTTTCTGTTTGTTAAACTCTGATATAGAAGTAACTCCAAATTGGCTTACTCCAATTGAAAATGCTTTTAAAGAATTTAAAGATGTTGCTATTTTACAGCCTAAAATTTTAGATTATAAACAGAAAAATTACTTTGAATACGCTGGAGCCGCAGGCGGATATTTAGACCGTTTAGGCTACCCATTCTGCAGAGGTCGGATTTTTCAAACTTTAGAAGAAGACAAATCTCAATACAACGACATAAAAGAGATATTTTGGGCTACTGGCGCATGTATGTTTATTAAAAGAGATATTTTTAATGCATTAGGTGGTTTTGATGAAGATTACTTTGCCCATCAAGAAGAAATAGATTTGTGTTGGAGAGCACAAAATCACAACTACAAAATATTGTATGTAGGCACATCAAAAGTATACCATGTAGGTGGCGCCACCTTAGGTAATATGAATCCTAAAAAAACATTTCTTAACTTCAGAAATTCGCTTTTTTCTATTACAAAAAACTTACCTAAACGTAAGGTTTTTCCACTTATTATAGCTAGATTGTTCTTAGATGGAATTGCTGGAATTCGCTTTTTATTTCAATTAAAATTCTTACATTTATTTGCAATAATAAAAGCACATTTTAGTTATTACTATTACTTTTTTAGGATCTTTAAAAAACGAGATACTATTAATAAAGATATTAAGTACTTTGAATGTACTTCTATAGTTCTTAGCTATTTTTTAAAACAGAAAAGGTATTATTATGAAATTGTAAATCAGCGTACTTCGTGATAATCCTATTGATTTAAGAGAAAATTAACTAAAAACGATGTACACGAACTTGCTTTTTATCTAATTTTGTCCTAAAATGTTAAAACGTTAATTAAGTAAAATTATAATCATGAAAAGAATTTTTTTATTAGGTGCTTTAAGTGCCGTTTTCCTTACTTCTTGTGTTTCATCTAAAAAATATGCTGAGCTACAGTCTAAGCATAAAGAAACTCAAGACCTTTTAAATTCAGCTACCGTGAAATTAAACTCATGTCTTGCTGAAAAGGAAAACTACAAAGAGCAAATGGATTTGCTTAAGGCAAACAACAAAGAATTAATAAACAATATGGGTAATTTAACTACCCTTACTTCTAAAGGTGCTGATAACTTAGAGAAATCTCTTGAGAGTTTAAGAGAGAAAGATCTTACAATTAGAAAATTGCAAAATGCAGTTACTCGTAGAGACTCTGTTAACTTAGCACTTGTACAAAGCTTAAAAGGAGTTTTGGGTAATTTAGATGATGAAGACATCAACATTAGTGTAGAAAAAGGTGTTGTTTATGTAAACATTTCTGATAAATTATTATTCTCTAGCGGAAGCACAACAGTATCTGCAAGAGCTAAAGAAGTATTAGGAAAAGTTGCTACTGTAGTTAAAAACAAACCAGATTTCGAATTTATGGTTGAAGGTCACACTGATACAGTGCCAATTCGCACTTCAGCAATTAAAGATAACTGGGATTTAAGTGTTTTAAGAGCTACTTCTGTAGTTAGAATTTTACAAGACGAATTTGGTGTTGCTCCTGCAAGAATGACTGCAGCTGGTAGAAGTCAATACGTTCCTGTAGCTTCTAACGACACTAAAGATGGTAAAGCTAAAAACCGTAGAACAAGAATTGTTATTCTACCTAAGTTAGACCAATTCTACAGTATGATAGAAGAAGGAATGAAAGATCCTAAAATTAACTAAGGACACTTTCTAACAATACAATTTACGAGAAAGCATCGCCATTGGCGATGCTTTTTTAGTATCTTTATTTTATAATAACATTTAAAATGAATAAAAATACACCAATACCATATCTTCTAGCTCTTTTTGCTATTCTTACAGTACTTTCTTGTGAAAAAAAAACCAATAATACATTGGACGACATAAATTTCCATAAAGAAGATTGGAACAGTAGAACAGCAAAGGTATCTGCAAAAGACTCCTTAATTAAAGGACAAACTTATCTTTCTATTTATTCCCAAATTTATAGCTATACACAGCACGGAAAACACGATTTAACAACTACAGTAAGCTTACGTAACACAAGTAATAAAGATACTGTTTACATTTCTAAAGCTGATTATTACAACGAAAAAGGAAGTTTAATACGTTCTTACACTTCTAATACCATCTATATTGCACCTCTCGAAACTATAGAAATTGTAATAGCAAAAGATGATAACGACGGTGGCTCTGGAGCAAACTTTATTTTTGATTGGGCTACAAAGAAAAATAGCCCATCACCATTTTTTGAAGCCGTAATGATTTCAACAGCCGGGCAGCAAGGTTTATCTTTTACCACACAGGGGGTACAAATAAAGTAGAGAGATTTATTATCTTACATAAAACAAAAGAGACTGTTTAAAAAGTAATTTGTAGTTGTCAAACTGAGCTTGGATACTTTTTAAACAGTCTCTTTTACGTATATTTAGTTTACTAAACTTATGCTTTAAACAATGGTCTGTGCGCCATTAATCTATAAACATGATTCTTAGCAGCTTCAATCTTAGTATTATCTTCACGATTCATCAATACTTCATCAATAAGATTTACTACAGCTTCCATATCCTCTTCAACCAAACCTCTAGAAGTTACAGCCGCAGTTCCAATTCTAATTCCACTGGTTACAAACGGACTCTTATCGTCAAAAGGAACCATATTTTTATTCACAGTAATATTAGCTTTCCCTAAGGCCTCTTCCCCTTCTTTTCCAGAAATATCTTTATTTCTAAGGTCGATTAACATCATATGATTGTCTGTTCCATTAGAAATAATATTATAACCTCTATCTACAAATGCTTTTGCCATTGCTGCAGCATTTTTCTTAACCTGAACAATATAGTGTAAGAAATCTTCACTTAAAGCTTCTCCAAATGCAATTGCTTTAGCAGCAATAATATGTTCTAAGGGTCCCCCTTGATTTCCTGGAAATACAGCACTATCTAAAAGAGAAGACATCATACGTAAGTTTCCATTTTTCAATTTTAATCCAAATGGGTTTTCAAAATCTTTCCCCATTAATATAAGTCCTCCACGAGGTCCTCTTAACGTTTTATGAGTTGTAGTAGAAACAATATGACAATGCGGAATTGGGTCGCTTAAAACTCCTTTAGCAATCAAGCCAGCAGGGTGAGAAATATCTGCAAATAAAATTGCACCTACACTGTCAGCAATTTCTCTAAATTTTTCAAAATTGATATCTCTAGAATACGCAGAAGCACCAGCAATAATTAATTTTGGTTGCTCTTTTTTAGCAACTTCAGCTATTTTATCATAATTTAAAAGTCCTGTTTCCTTATCAACTCCATAAAACACAGGGTTGTATAATTTCCCAGAGAAATTTACAGGAGAACCATGCGTAAGGTGCCCTCCATGCGAAAGATCAAAACCTAAAATTTTATCCCCTGGTTTTAAACAAGCTGCAAAAACTGCAGTATTTGCCTGAGATCCACTGTGTGGTTGAACGTTTGCATAAGCAGCTCCAAAAAGCTCTTTAGCACGTTCTATTGCGATAGTTTCTACCTCATCCACAACCTCACAACCACCATAATAGCGTTTTCCTGGGTATCCTTCAGCATATTTATTAGTTAGTACAGAACCAGCAGCTTCCATTACCTGCTCGCTTACAAAATTTTCTGAAGCGATGAGCTCAATCCCTTCTAATTGGCGTTGTTTTTCAGCCTCAATAAGATCAAAAATTTGTTCGTCTCTTTTCATTTTGGAGTATTTCGTTAAAGAATGGTCAAAAATATAAAATAGATTCGTTAAATTCATATAAAATGCTACCTTTAAATTCTAATTTATCAAACAATAATTAACAAAATTGTCATGCCTGATACAGCTAACAATCCAAATAGAAAATCATGGATATCTGTTCCAACAGATTCCGATTTCCCAATACAAAATATTCCCTTTGGAGTTTTCCTAACTAGAGACGATGTTATCACCATTGGTACAAGAATTGGTGACATTGCTATAGATCTTGGAGCGCTTCATCAATTAGGGTATTTTAATGAGATCCCTTTAACGGATGATATTTTTCTACAAGACACTTTAAATGATTTTATTTCTGACGGAAAAAAAACTTGGCGATTAGTTCGAAATAGAATTGCTGAGATTTTTGATGTTAAGAATGAAACTTTAAAGAATAATGAAGAGCATCGAAAAATCGTACTTTTTACATTGGACGAAATTGAAATGCAATTACCTGTACAAATTGGAGATTACACCGACTTTTACAGTAGTAAAGAACATGCAACCAATGTAGGAACTATGTTTAGAGATCCTGATAATGCATTATTACCAAATTGGCTACATATTCCTGTTGGTTATCATGGTAGAAGTTCTTCTATTGTTCCTAGCGGAATTCCAATTCATCGTCCAAAAGGACAAACAATGCCTGCCGATGCTAGCGAACCCGTTTTTGGCCCTTCAAAGTTGGTAGATTTTGAACTAGAAATGGCTTTTATCACTACAGATGCCAATCTTTTAGGAGAGCCTATTCCAATTGAAGAAGCGGAAGATTATATTTTTGGAATGGTACTTTTTAACGATTGGAGTGCAAGAGATATTCAGAAATGGGAATACGTACCATTAGGACCTTTTTTAGCAAAAAACTTTGCTTCTTCTGTTTCTCCGTGGATAGTAACCCTAGATGCTTTAGAGCCATTTAGAACTGATGGACCTAAACAAGATCCTAAACCACTTTCTTACTTAAATTATAAAGGCAAAAAGAGTTTTGACATCAATTTGGAAGTTGATTTATCTCCAGAAAACGGAGCTCCTACTACCATTACAAAGAGTAACTTTAAGTATATGTATTGGAATATGTCCCAGCAACTGGCGCATCATACCATTAATGGATGTAAGGTTAACAGTGGAGATATGATGGGGAGTGGAACTATTTCTGGCTCCACACCAGACTCCTATGGCTCTATGCTAGAGCTTACTTGGAAAGGTGAAAAGCCAATTAAAATGAGTGATGGCACAGAACGCAAATTTATTAATGATGGCGATACCGTTACCATGCGAGGTTATTGTAAAAATGATAAAGTGCGGATCGGTTTTGGTGAAGTTTCCAATAAACTACTCCCTCCTTTTAATCCGAAAAAAGTAAAAAAATAGTAAATAAATGATTTCATTTTAAAAAGAGGCCGTCTGAAAAGTAATTCATAGTTGTCAAAAGGAGTTTATCGAAGTTTTAAACAACTAACACTCAAAAAACCTTCTACAAGCTCAGGGTGACATTTAGAGTTTAGATACTTTTTAGACAGCCTCTTTTTTTATCTCGTTTATAGGGAAGTCTTTTTAAAGCAAGCACTTAAATTACTTCCAACATACTGTCCGTAATTTGGGATTTGCTCATAGCCATTCTTTAAATACAAAGCTATTGCGTCTTTGTATTTACTTCCTGTTTCCAATACTGCTTGTTTAAAACCTAATTCTTTTGCCCAATCTTCTAACTCCATTAATACCATCGAAGCCACTCCTTCTCCCCTACATATTGGATTTACATACATTCTTTTAATTTCTACAATATCAGTATCATATAACTTAAAAGCACCACAAGCAATGGCTTCATTATTTTTATATGCTAAAACCACTTCTTTAAGGTTATCTATTTTATTATACTGACTATAAAAATTGTGTGCCTCTCCATCCATTTCTGCTAAATACACATCTAAATGCTGTACTAAACTTTTAAAATCTGGATGAGAAGAGTTCGTTCGAAGTAATGTTATCATTTATATTAACTTTCTTAGGCTTGAATTTATAGGTAGAATAATAGTATTTGGACAAAAATAAAGACTGCTTCATTACAAGAAAATAGCGTAAAAACTGAATTATTATCACTATAAAATCTTTAATATTCCGCTTTTCTATTTTTAAATAACAAAGGAGTACTGTTCTTGAAAATATCTTTGTCAACCCTCGGATTAAATAAACTTTGCTATTTCTTCAGCATCAATTTGCCCATGAGACTCATTATATACAACTTTTCCGTTTTTAATAATTAATAATTGCGGACTTTCATGTATCACACCAAACTCATTAGCTATAGCATTAGACACATCTCTGTGGTTTAAAATATCTAGAAAATACAATTTAGCATCATCAGTCGGAATTTTATATGTCGCCTCAAAGTTATTTAGTGCAAACCTACTAATTCCACAACGGGTGCTATGCTTAAAAACCACAACACAGATAGACTTAGACTCTTCTTTAATTTTCTCAAACTGAGAAACATCATTTAAAGAATTCCAATCCAAGGGAACTCTCTTTATTTTCTTCACTTCCACCGAAGATTGACTTCAAAAAATTCATAACTTTATATATAAAATTCAGTACCCCCTAATCTTTATAAATGACTAAACGTCAGTATAAATCTTTATTTATACTGTCAAAAAGTCACAAAATAGAAACGGAATACTAATTGCTAAACAAATATCGATAATAAACTTTGAAATATAATGAACTTAAACAATTTTACAATAAAATCACAAGAGGCTATCCAACAAGCACAACAAATTGCTCAGGGATATGGCCATCAACAAATTGAAAACGAGCACATTTTCAAAGCCTTATTTGAGGTTGATGAGAATGTACTTCCCTTCATTTTAAAAAAGCTAAATGTAAATATTACCTTACTTAAACAGGTTTTAGACAGTACGCTAAATAGTTTTGCTAAAGTTGAAGGCGGAGAATTAATGCTTTCTAGAGATGCAGGAAGCATGTTAAACGAAGCGAGTATTATAGCTAAGAAAATGAACGATGAGTTTGTTTCTATTGAGCATTTAATAGTAGCTATATTTAAATCTAAAAGCAAAATAGCACAGATTTTAAAAGACCAAGGTGTTACTGAAAAAGGATTAAAAGCCGCTATTGAAGAATTGAGAAAAGGAGATAGAGTAACTTCTGCAAGTGCCGAGGATACATATAATTCTTTAAATAAATTTGCAAAAAACCTCAACCAACTTGCCAACGATGGTAAATTGGATCCTGTTATTGGAAGAGACGAGGAAATTCGTCGTGTTTTACAAATTCTTTCACGTAGAACAAAAAATAACCCGATGCTAGTTGGAGAACCTGGAGTTGGTAAAACAGCTATTGCTGAAGGTTTAGCACACAGAATTATTCAAGGCGATGTTCCTGAAAACTTAAAAGACAAGCAAATTTTTTCCTTAGATATGGGAGCGCTTATTGCAGGAGCAAAATACAAGGGGGAGTTTGAAGAACGCTTAAAAGCTGTTATTAAAGAAGTAACTACCTCCGATGGAGATATTGTGCTCTTTATTGATGAAATCCACACTTTAGTAGGCGCTGGTGGCGGACAAGGAGCTATGGATGCAGCAAACATTTTAAAGCCAGCATTAGCCAGAGGAGAGCTCCGAGCTATTGGAGCAACAACATTGGACGAATATCAAAAGTACTTTGAAAAAGACAAAGCCTTGGAGCGTAGATTCCAAAAAGTTATTGTAGACGAGCCAGATACCGAAAGTGCTATTTCTATTTTACGAGGCATTAAGGAAAAGTATGAAACGCATCATAAAGTTAGAATAAAAGACGAAGCTATTATTGCGGCTGTAGAACTTTCTCAACGCTACATTACCAATCGTTTTTTACCAGATAAGGCAATTGACTTAATGGATGAAGCTGCTTCTAAAATTAGGATGGAAATAAATTCAAAACCTGAAGAGCTTGATGTTTTGGATAGAAAAATAATGCAATTAGAAATTGAAATTGCAGCAATTAAGAGAGAAAACGATGAAACTAAATTAAAGTCGCTTAATTCGGATATTGCAAATCTTAAGGAAGAGCGACATGATATTTATGCGAAATGGAAAGGCGAAAAAGATATTGTAGACGCCATTCAGACAACAAAAGAAAACATCGAACAGTTTAAAATAGAAGCTGAGCGTGCCGAACGTGATGGCGATTATGGTAAAGTTGCTGAAATTAGATATGGAAAAATTAAAGAAGCACAAGAGAAACTAGAAACGCTTCAAAAACAATTAGAAGAGCAACAAGCTGGAGGAAGTAATTTAATAAAAGAAGAAGTTACTAATGACGATATTGCTGAAGTAGTTGCAAAATGGACTGGCATTCCTGTTACTAAAATGCTCCAAAGCGAGCGTGAAAAGCTTCTTAATCTTGAAGACGAATTACACCGAAGAGTGGTAGGACAAGAAGAAGCTATAGAATCTGTATCGGATGCTATCAGAAGAAGTCGCGCTGGCTTGCAAGATGCCAACCGCCCAATTGGTTCTTTTCTTTTTCTAGGAACTACTGGGGTTGGTAAAACAGAGCTAGCAAAAGCATTAGCTGATTATCTTTTTGATGATGAAAGCGCTATGACTCGTATTGATATGAGCGAATACCAAGAGCGTCATTCTGTGAGTAGATTAGTTGGAGCGCCTCCAGGATATGTTGGTTACGATGAAGGTGGACAACTTACTGAAGCTGTAAGACGCAGACCCTATTCTGTAGTATTACTAGATGAGATTGAAAAAGCACATCCAGATACCTTTAATATCTTATTACAAGTGTTAGATGAAGGAAGGTTAACAGACAATAAAGGACGTCTTGCGGATTTTAAAAACACTATTATTATAATGACTAGTAATATTGGAAACCATATTATTCAAGAAAAATTTGAAGCTACCGAAGATATAGACAGCGCAACACAAGCTGCTAAAGTTGAAGTACTAGGTTTATTAAAACAAAGTGTAAGACCAGAATTTATAAATCGTATTGACGACATTGTTATGTTTACGCCACTTACAGAAGCAAACATAAAAGATATTGTTAAGTTACAACTTAAAGGAATTACAAAAATGGTAGCTAAACAAAACATCACTATAGATGCAACTGAACAAGCTATAACACATTTAGCAAAAATAGGCTACGATCCACAATATGGAGCTAGACCCGTTAAAAGAGTACTCCAGAAGGAGGTTTTAAACAAACTTTCTAAAGAGATTCTTAGTGGAAAAGTCAATGCCGATAGTATTATTTTGATTGATGAATTTGACGGCGAATTAGTTTTTAGGAATCAATCAGATTTAATAGAAAATTAACAGATAAAAATGTAAGTCTAAAACACTATAACCGACTGAATGTATGTTAGTTGATGTATTATAATATTTAAAGCTAAGTTAAATAGTTCGCAAGAATTATTTAGTTTTAAGTTGGTTGGTTAGTTAAGGCACCCATGATTAAAAATCATGGGTGTTTTTTTTAAAATATCTTTTCTTAACTCATTAACTTTCTACTTTAAAAACTTTTCAACTTTCAACTTTTTATCTTCTGACTCCCAACTGCGGACTTCTTCAATTTCCCTTAGTGAGTAAAACTATAATATAGCCAATAAAACAAAAGATACCTTTCAGTATTATTTTATATATTTGAGTATATCTATAAACTCATGACAACCAAAGCTGAAAAAACGAGTCAATTTATTATAAAAACAGTAGCTCCTATTTTTAACAAGAAAGGCTATACTGCCACAAGTTTAAATGATATTACAAAAGCTACAGGTCTTACAAAAGGAGCTATCTATGGAAACTTTGAGAACAAAGAAACATTAGCACTCCATGCATTTGATTATAATACCGATATGATTCTCTCTAAAATCGAAGCTTATATGGATAAAGGGGAAACTCCTTTAGAACGACTTATATATTTTGTGAGGTTTTATAAAAACTATATTGATTTTACCAACAATTTTGGAGGTTGCCCTATTATAAATACGGGAGTTGACGCAAAAAATATGCATCCTGAACTTTCAGAAAAGGTTCAGGAAACTATCAAAAAAATAGAAGGATATATTAGTACCGAAATTGAAGATGGTAAAAGAATTGGCGAAATTAGAAAAACTATTATTGGAGATGTTTATGGGAAACGCTTTTTCAGTTTAATCCAAGGCGCCGTTTTTATGAGTCAGACTACAGATGATAAATCATACACAACAGATTGCATGAATGTAATATTAGACACCATCAATCAGCGATTTAAGTAGGTAATAGGCTATAGGCTGTAGGCTGAAGGCAAAAAAACTTTTCTAAAAACATCATAACAACATAACTCGATAACTTTTTTACTTTCAACTAAAAGTGGCAAAGGTGTAAATGTGGAAATGAAAAAAGTCGAAAGGCTCTAGGCTCTAGGCTCTAGGCTCTAGGCGAAAAAAACTTTTCTAAAAACATCACAACAACATAACTCGATAACTTTTTTACTTTTTTTTACTTTCAACTAAAAGTGGCAAAGATGTAAATGTGGAAATGAAAAAAGTCCGAAGTCGAAAGGCTCTAGGCTCTAGGCTCTAGGCTCTAGGCTCTAGGCTCTAGGCTCTAGGCGAAAAAAAACTTTTCTGAAACATCATAACAACATAACTCGATAACTTTTTTACTTTCAACTAAAAACTGCCTCTGCTTACTGAACACTTCCTTTTTTATTGAAAGATTAGGTTGTAACAAAGTTCTAGACAAAAACTGCTTACTTACCTTGGGACTCCCGACTTTGGACTCCTGACTTTTCTACTTTCAGCAATAAAACTACTCCAATTAAAAATATCAATCCTAAAAGGACAATAGAAGTTCTCATACTTCCAGTTATCTGCGCCATAAATCCGTATAAAAACATCCCGATAACAATTCCTATTTTTTCAGCTACATCATAAAAACTAAAGAAAGAAGCTGTGTCTTTTGTTTCTGGTAAAAATTTAGAATAGGTGGAACGAGATAAAGCCTGAATTCCTCCCATTACCAAACCAACAAAAGCAGCAGTTACATAAAATTGCTCTGGAGTAATTACAAAATAAGCGTAGCAACATATAATTACCCATATAATATTAATAGCTATTAATGTTTTTATATTTCCAATTTTTTCAGAAATTCGAGAGGTTAGTAATGCTCCAGCTACAGCAACTAATTGTATTAAAAGAATACTTATAATTAAACCTGTTGTACGCTGACTATCGCTTTCCCACGCCAATTCTTCTTCTGCAAAATAGGAAGCTACTAGCATTACTGTTTGTACCGCCATGCTATATACAAAAAATGCCACTAAATATCTTTTTAATCGGAGGTTATCTCCTAACCTATTCCATACTTTTTTGAGCTCACGAAAGCCATTCAGCAAGACTTTTTTACTAATTTTTCCAGTATTATCATTTCCTTTAGGTAAATAATAAAATGAATACTGACTGAATAAAGCCCACCAAATCCCAACTAATATAAATGATATTTTTGTAGGCTCCCCAGCCCCTTCAAATCCAAACCATTCATATTTCATAATCATGGCTAAATTAAGCAATAACAAAAATACACTACCAATATATCCTAATGAATATCCTTTGGCACTTATTCTATCTTGTTGTTCTGGGAATGCCACATCTGGCAAATAAGAATTATAAAAAACTAAACTCCCCCAAAAACCTATCAACCCAAAAAAATATATAGTTAAGCTTAAATAAATTGCATCAAGGCTAAACCAATACAATCCTATACTTGAAATGGAACCTAAATAGCAGAAAAATTTTAAAAAAACTTTTTTATTACCTACATAATCTGCAATTCCAGACAATAGCGGAGTTAAAAAGGAAACCACCAAAAAGGCAAAAGAAGTGACATACGTTATTAAAGGACCACGAGCAATTTCTCCACCAAAAATTTCAATTTTTTCAATTCCAGCTTCTCTAAAAAGCGCCCCATAAAAGAGCGGAAAAATGGCAGAAGCTATAGTTAAACTATATACTGAATTTGCCCAATCATAAAATGCCCATGCATTTAATAATTTTTTACTTCCTTTTTGTAATGATTTCATTTGTTAATATGTATAGTTTTTCAATAGTCAGATGTAATGCCCTTTAGAATCATATCGGTTGGTTTCCAAATTTGTTAATGGGCATTTCATAGATGGTTTATGAACTAGTTGGTTTAGTAATAGATTAAATAAAAAAGCAAGACATAAAATTGATGTCTTGCTTTCAAATATACTTAATTAATAAACTTGCTACATTAAAAAAAGATTACTTAAACGAAGTAACACCAAATTTAGCCGCTTCTTGCTTCGCTGCAGGCGCTAATTGTTTAAGATTTTGAATTCTACTTTGATTTGATGGGTGCGTGCTCATAATCTCTGATGGCTGCTCCCCTCCTTGAGCACTCATTCGCTCCCAAAGTTTAGCAGCTTCATCTGGATTATAACCAGCAATTGCCATTAAACGCAATCCAATAGCATCGGCTTCTGTTTCGTGACTTCTACTAAAAGGTAGCATAACTCCTACTTGAGACCCAACACCATATGCTTGATTAAATAAATCTATTGTTTGTGCACTGCTACCTCCCATTCCAAGCGCTAAATTTCCTGCAAGCGCTCCATATTGTTGTAATGTAGATGCACTCATACGCTGCGCTCCATGGTTTACTAAGGCGTGTGCCACCTCATGCCCCATTACAACTGCAATACCAGTATCTGTTTGAGTAATCGGAAGAATTCCTGTATAAAAAACTATTTTCCCTCCAGGCATACACCAAGCGTTTACAGTTTCGTCTTGCACTAAATTGTATTCCCAACGGTAATCTTTTAAATAGCCCTCATACCCATTAGCATTAAACCAACGCTCCGCAGCATTTGCAATGCGCTGCCCTACTCGTTTTATAGCTTCGGCATCTGCAGTTCCCGTTACTACTTTATTTTGCTGTAAAAATTGGTCGTATTCCGCAAAAGCTGTCGGGAAAATTTGATCATTTGACTGAAAATTCAAAGTGCTTTTTCCTGTAAAAGGATTTGTTGAACAAGATATTATCAACAAAATAAATACTCCTATTGAAACATATTTTTTCATATTATAATCTATTATTTTTAAAATCAGTTATTATACCTACAAATTGATGTGTATATACAATACGAAAATAATTAAAATATTACAATCCTATTATATGTAGTTCTGTAAATTCTTTTTTAATCGTCATATTAGTATCACCATTTAGAATAATTTCATGGATTGGAATCTCTACATTATCTAGCTGAATAGATTGTACTTTAAATGGCAATCCTATTAAATTTACTTTAAAAGTTTCATAAGATGTTTCATATTTACCTTCTTTAAATTGCTGAATAATAAGTTCATTTTCTTTTCCTGTAAGTCTAAATGTTCTTAGGCTGTATCTTCCTTTCTTATAATCATAACCATCTCCTGCATCTTCAAAAACTTGAGATTCTTCTTTTCCATTTTTATAATACACCTCTAATGTAAGTTCCGTAATTTCTTTTTCGCCTACATATTGCTGAATAGGATATTTTGGAATAATAGCTCCCTCTTTTATAAAAATAGGAATCTTATCGATATCGGCTTCTACCCAACATTCTTTTCCTCCTTTGGTAATTTCTCCTCCCCAGTAATTATACCAATTTCCTCTTGGAATATACATCCGTCTCCCTTTGGAGTTTGGTTCTAAAATAGGGCAAACTAGGATATGGTTTCCGAAGATAAATTCATCATTTCTATAATGCGTATGTAAATCGTCTTGATCATAATACATTAAGGATTTCAACATTGGAATTCCATTTTCTGTATATTCATAAAACATGGTATACAGATATGGAAGTAATTGATATCTAATTTCTATAAACTTTCTAGTAATATTGGTTACTTCCTCATCAAACGACCAAGGTTCTTGATGCCCATGATCTCCGCTAGAATGCACTCTACAAAATGGATGAAACACCCCTAATTGAATCCATCTAGCAAAAAGTTCTCCAGAAGGTTGCTCTGCAAACCCACCAATATCGCTTCCAGTAAAAGACATTCCGCTCATTGCCATTCTTTGCACTTGAACATTTGCTACCCAAAGATGCTCCCAAGTAGCTACATTATCTCCTGTCCATGAAGAAGTATAACGTTGCGCCCCAGAATATGCCGATCTAGTTATTACAAATGGACGTTTAGGAAATGAAAACCTTTTTACTCCTTCATAAGTAGCTCGTACCATTTGCATTCCATAGATATTATGCGCTTTTCTATGACTGCAATGGTGGCCATCGTAATTATGTCGAACATCATCTGGAAAAGTTTTTCCGGGCACTTCCATTACGGCTGGCTCATTCATATCATTCCACACCCCTTTTACTCCAATATCTGCAATTAATTCTTTAAAAAGCCCTGCCCACCATTCTCTTACTTTCGGATTTGTATAATCTGGAAAATTACATTCTCCAGGCCAAACTTTACCTTTCATAAAAGGACCATCTGCTCTTTTGCAGAAATAATCGTTTTCTACAGCTTCATTGTAAACCCAATATTTTTTATCAATTTTAATCCCTGGATCTATAATTACAACAGTTTTAAAACCATCTTCAGCAAGCTCCTCTACCATTCTTTTGGGCTCTGGAAAATACTCTTTATTCCATGTAAAACACCTAAAGCCATCCATATAATCGATGTCTAAATAAATGGCATCACATGGAATACTTAATTCTCTAAATTTGTTTGCTATTTCTTTTACTTTACTCTCTGGATAATAGCTCCATTTACATTGATGAAAACCTAAAACCCACAATGGCGGCAGTTCTGGTTTTCCTGTAAGATCTGTATATCCAACTACCACTTGAGAAATGGAAGGCCCATAGATAAAATAATAATTCATTTCTCCTCCATCTGCCCAAAAACTAGTTATATTTCTTCGTTCGTTACAAAAATCAAAATGAGTTTTAAAGGTATTATCAAAGAAGATTCCATAGGCGGTTTTATGATGCATGCCAATATAGAATGGAACACTTTTGTACAATGGATTTCTATCCTTGCCAAATGCATATTGGTCGGTTGCCCAATTATGAATACGTTTTCCCCGAAGATTTAATTGTGAGGGTTTATCTCCCATTCCATAAAAACTTTCAGACTCCTGTGAAAACTTACTCATTTTTACTATGTTCCCTCCATGTTCATAACTCTCTTCCCAATGGAAGCCAAGTTCATCTTCATTTAAAATATTACCATCTAAATCTAAAATTGCTAGTCTTAAGTCTGATTTAGAAACACGCACCTCTAATTTTGAAGTATACATACTAAAATGCCCATCTAGTTCTTTTATTTCAAGATGATTATACCCATAAGTAGCATCCTCGGAAATAGCATACGAAAAATCGGGCTCAAAATCTTGTTCTACGGCATATCTAAACCGTAATACACTATCTCTTAAAAAAGAAATTTGTAATGCCACATTATTACGTGCATAAAAAGTTATTTTATCAACTTCCTTTTTATGAGATATAATTTGATTGGGAAATAAATTTCCTTTGTATTCTAATTCAGTATTAGTTATCATATCAAAATATGAGCTTTAACTTATAAATTATACTATTTTAAACACTATCACCGCTAGAGGCGACAATGTAATGGCCACAGAAAAATCTTTCCCGTTGTATGGAATTGCTTCTACAGAAATTTCCTCTTTATTTCTAACATCACTTCCATAATACTTTTTTTCATCACTATTAAAAACTTGCTTAAGCGTTCCATCTCTTGGAATACCAATTCGGTAATCCTCTCTAACTACTGGAATAAAATTACAAATCACCACCAAATCGTTTTCTATATAATGACCTTTTCTTACATATGATAAAACAGAATTATCTGCATCTCCATAATTTATCCATTCAAAACCTTCGTTACTAAATTGTTTTTCATGAAGAGCTGGTTCTTCCTTATAAAGTCTATTTAAATCTGCTATAAAAGTTTTTATTCCTTTATGACCTTCATATTGCAACAAATGCCAATCTAAACTTGTTTGAAAATTCCACTCATCAGATTGCGCAAATTCATTTCCCATAAACATTAAATTCGCTCCCGGATGCGTAAACATATATCCATATAGCAACCTAAGGTTTGCAAATCGCTGCCATTCATCGCCAGGCATTCTACCAAAAATAGAGCTTTTCCCGTGTACTACTTCATCATGACTTAAAGGAAGCATAAAGTTTTCTGAAAAAGCATAGGTCATACTAAAAGTAAGATCGTTTTGATGATGCTTTCTATGAACAGGCCCTTTTTTAAAATACTCTAAAGTATCGTGCATCCATCCCATCATCCATTTCATTCCAAAGCCTAAACCACCAAGATATACAGGTTTTGAAACCATTGAAAATGAAGTCGACTCTTCGGCTATGGTCTGTATCCCTTCAAAATTAGCATATACAGCTTCGTTCATTTCTTTAATAAATGAAATTGCTTCCAAATTCTCTCTCCCTCCATATATATTAGGATCCCATTCTCCCTCTTCTCGAGAATAATCTAAATACAACATCGAAGCAACAGCGTCTACCCTAAGTCCGTCAATATGGTATTTATCTAACCAAAAAATAGCATTACTAATTAAGAAAGCACGGACTTCATTTCTACCATAATTAAAAATAAGACTCTTCCAATCTGGATGATATCCTTTTTTTCTATCGGGATGTTCATATAAATGTGATCCATCAAAAAATCCTAATCCATGCGCATCATCTGGAAAATGAGAAGGCACCCAATCTAAAATAACTCCAATTCCTGCTTGATGCAATTTATCTATTAACACCATTAATTCTTCTGGCTCCCCAAAACGAGATGTTGGTGCATAGTAGCCTGTAATTTGATATCCCCAAGAAGGATCATACGGAAACTCCATAACAGGCATAAACTCTACGTGTGTAAAGTGCATTTCTTTAACATAAGAAACAAGTTCTTCTGCCAATTCTAAATAATTAAGAGACCTCCCTGCGTCTTCCAATTTCCTTCTCCAAGACCCCATATGAACTTCATATACCGAAAAAGGTTTATCTAAACTATTAATTTCTTTTCGAATTTCCATCCACTTGGTATCCTTCCATTTATAAGAAGCATCCCAAACAATAGAAGCTGTATTTGGAGATTTCTCACTATAAAAAGCAAATGGATCGGCTTTTTCAGTTTGAATATCTTGATTATTGGATACTATTTTATACTTATACCTTGTACCATGGGTAATGTTTGGTATAAATCCTTCCCAAATCCCCGATTCATCCCAGCGAACAAAAAGCGGATGTTCCTCTTTTTGCCAATAATTAAAATCGCCAATTACAGAAACCGATTTTGCCGTTGGTGCCCATACTGCAAAATAACAGCCCTTTACACCGTCCTTTTCAATAATATGCGCTCCCAACTTTTCATAAAGCCTATAATGATTTCCTGCTTTAAATAAATCGATATCAAAATCTGTGAACAAACTATGTGGAATAACATTCATCATATTTTCCCATAGTTATTAAAAATACAATTTGAATCATTAAAATAAGCTTTTCTCATCTGATAGGATTTAGAATTATTATGCTTCTTAAATGTATAAAAAAAGGATTTAAAATTAATACATTGCAACTTCTAATTCATATTAAATAATGGCTTCTAAGAAAGAAAACTATCAACAATCGGTAAAAATCCCTAAACCAATTACTTTTTCTGCTAAGACATTACAGTTTATTTCTCCTAAGTTGGCTAGTAAATATGTTGCCAAACTTTTTGCAACTCCAATAAAACATCCCACTCCAAAAAGAGAGCATAAAATGGAGCATGAAGCAAAGAAAGAGCGACTTTTAATTCCATCCATAAAAAAAGAAGTAGTTATTTATGAGTATGGAGAAAGTAAAAAGAAAATTCTACTTGTACATGGATGGAGCGGTAGAGGCACACAACTTTCAAAAATAGCCGATGCTTTGCTAAAAATAGGATACAGTACTATAAGTTTTGATGGCCCTGCACATGGGCGCTCTACTGGAAAGACTACCAATATGCTTGAATTTATTGATACCGTTTTTGAAGTAAATAAAAAATATGGTCCATTTGAAGCTGCAATAGGGCATTCTTTAGGGAGTATGACTCTTGTAAACGCTGCTAGTAGAGGCTTTAAAACCAATGCTATGGTTTTAATAGGAAGTGGCGATAAGATAGATGATATAATTTACGATTTTACAAATAAGCTAGGTTTAAAGGAAAAAATTGGAGACTCTATAAAAATTGGGTTTGATAAAATTGCCATGGAAGATGTTAATAATTATTCTGCAAGTATTGCTGCGGAAGATGTTAAAATTCCTGCTTTATTATTTCATGATAAAAATGATTTAGACTCGCCTCTTTCTTCTTCTGAAAATATTCATAAAAAATTAAAAAATTCAGAATTAATAATAACCGAAGGACTCGGACACCGAAAAATACTAGGTGATGATAAAGTTATTTTAAAGCTTATAGATTTTATAAAAGAATATTCATGAAATATAGTAAAGTTAGAGGAAAGATAAAAGACCGCTCCACTACAAGAAAAAAGATTAAGGCTAAACATTAACTATCAAAAAATAAGTAATTTATAAAAATATTGTTATTAAAGCCCATTTTCTGTTTATCCTCTTTAAGAGCAAGAGACTATTTTGAAAACTTCTTGAAAGCTTGATATAACTAAAGCTTAATAAATTCTATCTACTTTTATAGGGCAACAATGTAAAAAAGTAGTAATTTTAAATTTAAAAACTAACAGTAAAAAATATTGGCATAGCATTTGCGTTATTTTAAAAAAACAAAACTATTATGAAAAAAATAATCACACTTTTATTTGTAGCAACATTTGTATTTACTTCTTGCGAAGGACCGGAAGGACCTCCGGGACCTCCAGGATATGATGGAGCTGTTGCGGAATTTTTTGAAACTACAGTAAATTTTAATAGTGCAAACGAATTTTCCCAACTAATTCCTATTCCTGATAATATAGAAATTTCAGATTTTGATGTTCTTCAGGTATATTTATTATGGGGACAAGATAATAATGGAAATGATATTTGGAGAGCACTCCCTCAAACGAGACAATTAGATCAAGGAGATTTAATATATAATTTTGATTATACGATTGCTAATGTAAATTTATTTCTTAGGGCAGACTTCGATTTAAACACATTACTACCTGGAGATACTCAGAATCAGGTTTTTAGAATTGCTATTATTCCATCTTATCAAGCAAAAAATATGGATTTAAGTAATATGGATCAAGTTATGAAAGCTGCCAATATTAAATCCATTCAAAAATTAAACTAAAGTATTTTTAAATACATATATTATTTTAAATAGCCCGATGATAATTTAATCGGGCTATTTTTTATCTCTAATTTTTTCATTCTCAATTATTACATCCATAAAATTATAGAGCGCCTGCATTTCTTCCTTACTTGAATATTTACCAATGCTTCCTATAAAATATAAAGCAACCCAAATAAGTACTAGCACTCCCATAATTAATAATTGCACTTTATAAGGATTGTCTATACTCCAATTACTATATGCCCATACCCCAATTGCTAAAAATAGAGTCCCAACCATAAAATGTAAAAACATAAACATGCTCCAAACTGTAGGATTAGGTCCAAATAATCCATAAAGCAAACAGGAATCCTTTTCTGGTTGCTCATTAATTTCTAGATGTAATTGTGGAGACCAAAAATGTTGTTTGGCTTTTGGGTATTTAATAAACACATGGTCGTCTATACGAGTAACTACAAAATCTATGTTGTCTTTATTAGAATTCTCAAAATCTTTTAAAATTATTTCATTATGAACTGGTAAATTCTTTTTAAACCGAGGTCGTAATACTACCGTATTTGTTGTGGACATAATAATGCAAGGAATTAAAAACTAATCCGACTAAAATTTCGTAATTAACTTAAAAATATACATTCTTTCTTATGAAAAATATAATCTTATCATTTTTTTGTATACTACTCTTTAGTTGTAATACCAAAGCACAAAATAATCAAAAAGAAACTACAGACTCCAAAAAATCTAAATTTCCCATTTCCAAAACGGATGCTGAGTGGAAAAGTGAGTTATCTGAAAGTGAATATTATGTGTTAAGAAAAGCTGGTACAGAACGCCCATTTTCTAGTGATCTTTTAGAAATTAAAGAAGCAGGGACTTATGTTTGTGCTGCCTGTGCTACCCCCTTATTTAGAAGTGAACATAAATTTAAATCGGGAACAGGATGGCCGAGTTTTGATAGAGCTATAGAAGGAAATGTTGGATATGGTGTTGATAATAAAATTGGAGTTCCTAGAGATGAAGAGCATTGTGCAAAATGCGGCGGGCATTTAGGTCATGTTTTTGATGATGGTCCAAGTAACACAACTGGAAAAAGACATTGTGTAAATGGAATCGCTTTAAATTTTATCCCAGATGAGAATTAAGCATATTAATTCAAAATCAAGACTGGTTTAGCGGAAACTGATAATAGTCACAGTCATGTCGACCAACGGGAGGCATCTCATCACTCGAAAAACTTATGAGTTAAATAACCGAGATGTGATTTCTCCTTTCAGTCGAAATGACTAAATTATTTGATTGAAAACTTTGTTTTTGAATTAATATGATACTCTTAGTATTAAATAATAGTTTTGTTTTATATACTGAAACGCTTCAATATAAATCTAAAAAGCTTTGAGAAAAAGAATCCCAAAATTATTCCAATAGACATCCCCGTAATTACATCTAAAGGATAATGTACCCCAATATAAATTCTACTATAAGCTACCGTTATTCCCCAAATAACTAAAAGAAATGGAAGCCATTTATAATTTTTAGAAAGCAGTATAGAAAAGAAAGTAACTACCGCTAAAGAATTTGATGCATGGGCTGAAAAATAGCCAAACTGTCCACCGCAATAGGATTTTACTAAGCGCATATATGGAATAATATTCTCTTCATGACACGGACGTAGTCGCTCAAAACCGTATTTAAAGGCATTTGCCAATTGGTCGGTTACCCCAATCATTAGTGCTACAATAACAAGTAGCACAAGTGTTTTTTTCCATTTTAAAGTACGAATACACAGTATTAGTAAAAAGACATATAACGGAATTGAAGCCCATTTATTTGTCATAAACATCCAAAAAGCATCGTATGATTGGCTTCCTAATCCGTTTAAATATAAAAATAACTGCTGATCGTAATCTATTAAAGTATCCATATATTAAGCTTCATCATATCTACTTACCTCCCGGTCGTAAAATTCATTTGCAGCTTGGATAAGGTTTTCTGCTTCTGTTGCAAGTTCTTTTTCATCTTCAGCAGAAAAATCTTCTAGCCATTCAACTTCATCATTTTCTAAATTAATAATGAATTGAGGATATTCTGTATGAATAATAAAAATTGCATTCGGATAATCTGTGTTATCGCCTAATATAAACTTTGGTAATTCCATTTTATTCTTCGTTGTTAGTTAATAGTTAAAGTTATTCTTAACTGTAATAACTTTTAATTTACTTTTGACACAATTAATTTTTTTGTCAGATAATTAAATCTAAAATACAAAAATATAGCGGCTATAGTAAGTCCAGAAAGTAATCCAATCCAGATTCCCATATTTCCTAAACTTGTTTTAAGTCCCAAAAAATAAGAGATAGGAAAACCAATAATCCAATAGGCTACAAATGTTATAAGTGTTGGAATTTTAACATCCTGCAAACCCCGTAAAGCTCCTAAAAATGTAACTTGAAGTCCGTCGGAAATTTGAAAAAATGCAGCAATTAGTAATAATTGCGACGCTACTAAGATTACCTCGGTGTTATCGGTTAAATTTATCATATCGTTTTGATCTAAATAAATAGTAGGTAACCAATGTCTAAATAAAATGAAGAAAAGTGCAAAAATTACTTCAATTAAAAAAGTCAAGAAAAATACAGATATTGCTATTCTTCGAAGCTCTTTAAAATTCTTTAATCCCTTCTGATTTCCAACTCTTACCATTGCAGCAACACTCAAGCCTACTCCAACCATATACGTCATACTCGAAAGATTGAGCGCTATTTGGTTTGCTGCTTGCGGATTTTTACCTAAAACTCCACTTAGCCATACCGCAGAAGTAAAAATGGCAACTTCAAAAAACATTTGCAAAGCCGATGGAAGTCCTAAGTTTATGATTTTCTTAATCATTTTCTGCTCTATAACCTTCCATTTAAAATTAGTTACATATTGCTTTATTCTACTATTCTTTTTAAAAAGCCACCACAAGAAAATAACCATCATGAATCTTGATACCAAAGTACCAATTGCAGCTCCTATAATTCCAAGCTCTGGAAATCCAAACTTTCCGAAGATAAAAAGGTAATTTAAAACAATATTTACCACATTGGCTACAATGGTTGCATACATTGGATATTTTGTTTCCGACAAACCATCTGAAAATTGTTTCAATGCCTGAAACATAATAAGTGGCACTAATGAAAAAGCCACTAAATCTAAGTAAGGAAGCGCTATTTCAACCACCTCTCTCGGCTGTTCCATTAAGTACATCAAGGGTTTTGCAAATAATAATACTACAAATAAAGCCAATCCAATAATGGTACTTAAAAAGAGTCCGTGTTTTAAAGAAGATCTTCCACTTTCTATATCTCCAGCCCCATCGGCTTCGGCCACTAAAGGAGTAATTGCTGTAGAAAAACCTATTCCTAAAGACATTGCTATAAAAATAAAACTATTCCCTAAGGATACTGCCGCCAATTCTGCGGTTCCTAATTGCCCAACCATTACATTATCTGCAAAAGCCACAAAAGTATGTCCTAACATACCTAAAATAACGGGAAAAGATAATTTTAAATTATATGCAAATTCTTTAGTGTACTGTTCTAAAACCATGAAGTATTTTTGAAAGCGCAAAGATACATTTTACCCTTTTGTTCTCCTAGCCTAAACTTTGGTTTTTGAATGAAGGTCAATCCTGCTCTAAATATTTTAGGACGCTATAAGCGAAGATAAAGTTTTAAGAAGAAAATTATTAAACTGCAAACTCCACACCTCCATTACCTATTGCTTTTTAGCCTCTTCCCAAAAAACATCCATTTCTGCTAAAGTCATATCTCCTAAAGATTTCCCCATGTTTTTAGCTTTAGATTCTAGGTATTGAAAGCGACTAATAAATTTTTTATTGGTTCTTTCTAGCGCATCTTCAGGGTTTATTTTTAAAAAACGAGCATAATTAATCATAGAAAAAAGTACATCTCCAAATTCTGCTTCCATTTTATCTTGGTCGCGTTTATTAACTTCCTCCTGAAATTCTCCTAACTCTTCCTGTAGTTTTTCAAATACCTGCTGTGGTTCTTCCCAATCAAAGCCTACGCCAGCTACTTTATCTTGAATTCTACTAGCTTTAACCAACGCGGGAAGACTTTTAGGAACTCCTTCCAAAACACTTTTTTTCCCTTCTTTAAGCTTTAGTTTTTCCCAATTCTGCTTAACTTCTTCTTCATTAGAAACGTCTACATCTCCATAAATATGTGGATGACGATGAATTAACTTTTCCGAAATTCCATTTGCAACATCCGCAATATCAAAATCGTTGGTTTCACTCCCTATTTTAGAATAAAAAACTATATGAAGTAATAAATCTCCCAACTCTTTTTTCACTTCCTCTAAATTATTATCTAAAATAGCATCTCCAAGTTCATAAGTTTCTTCTATGGTTAAATGTCGGAGTGTTTGTAGGGTTTGCTTTTTATCCCACGGACATTTTTCTCGGAGCTCGTCCATAATAGTTAGGAGTCTATCTATTGCTTCTAATTGTGAAGTTCTACTATTCATAAAAGAATTTTAAATGTAGTGAATAGCATCTAATTAATGAGTTAATGCTATTTTTTTATAATTTTTATAGTGCAAATAACGCTTTTTTGCATCAGAAAAAACAGGAAACTCCTCCCCTTTTTTCTTATTCTCAAGAGCTATTTTATAGGTTACTTTCCACAAAAAAAGCAACTCCTTCCATGCATCAATAAGTTTATAATTAGGATCGTAAATATGTGTTGGCTCCGCTCCTACGCCATTTACTTCAAGAATTTTGAAGTTTTTACCCTGTTTTAAATCTTCAATAGATTTTGTTTTAATGTCAAATCTTCCGTAGTAAAAACCTTCCATTTTTGTATTTAACTCATCAAATGTTTTGAGAAGCGATTCATCTAAAATAGCATTTGCATTAATAAATTTGGTCCCCCTATTATGGTTTCCTATTACTTCTAGAACAATTTCTTCTCCATCTGGAAATATTACATCCCACTGTTTAGAGAACTTTTCTTTTAACTTTTTATAATGAAGAAAAGCACGAGGTTTCTCTTTAATAAGTTCCGATAGTGTATGAGTTCCATCTGATTTAATTGAAAGAAATTCTTTTAAAGTGATGGAAGGGATTACCCCTCTTTCTTCATTCGGATATCGATAATAAAAGATTCCTACCTCTACAGGATAATCAATATACTCTTGAACAAGATACGTAGCCTTTTCAAAATCAATTTTAGAGAGTTCCTCTTCATTTTCACAACGATGAACGGAAAGTCCTCTAAAACCTACATTAGGTTTTACAATGATAGGAAATAGAATTGAGTGTTTGTCTAACAACGTTTTTATAGCACTCAAAGAGCTGTTTTTACTTATTATAAACCCTTTTGGTTTTAAACTCTCAGGAACTAACTTTAGAGTAGTATGTTTTTCGTCACTTAAAATAAAGCCTTCAGTTATTGCAGGATTAACTTTCAAAAAAAAGAATAAACTTCTGGCACGAATTGACAAATAAAAATGCTGAATAAACACAGGTACATATAAAATCCACATGGGCCAATATTCCCATGAACTTAATTTTATATACCATTGTTTTAACTTCATCTTTTAGCTATAAAAGGAATTTTTGTATCCTTAACTATTAAAACGGTTACACAGCAAATTAAAATAATGCAGGCTAAAGAAAATAAAGTTCCGCCATCATTATTAAAATTAATTCCAACAACGGCAAGATGAGAAATAATAGCACCTATCATTAATCCAACACCAATTAATGCTCCAAGGTGTGACGTTTTTCTATAAATCAGAAGAATACCCGTAACCAACTCAATAAAGCCTAGTCCGATTCTACCAACTGGCTCTGCACCAAGCTCCGTAAAAAGTTTAATACTATCTGGATGCGCTGTAAATTTAAAGTACAAACTCTGTAGTAATAGTATGGCAGCAATTAAAGCAGCAACCCTTTCAATATAAAACTTTTTGTTTTTCATTATTTCACTTTTTTAGTAAAAATTAATTTTTCATTTTAAAAACTAACAAATATTTGTAACCTTATATTCATCCTTATCTACATTCTTTTTTTGATAATAAGTCATCTCAGTATTTTCTCCTTTTTTAAGTATTTGTGTAGTGCTTACAGTTTTAACTTCTAGAAAATTCAACACAAATTCAGTATCACTTTTAACTCCATGAAGCGTTAAAATAGCCTCCGAAGAAATAGTATTATTTTTCAAAAAAACATTAAATACAGCTATTTTTTTGTTATGTGTATCTTCATCATATAAAGTGGCAGACGACCATAGATGCGGGATTGTTTTACTTAGAAATTGAATATGTTTTTTATTGCCATCCCAAACTAAAACCTGCAAAAAATCATCAATTAAAATTAAGGTAAAGGGCTCTATATTTTCAAGATTAACGTCTTCTATAAAGGTTTGAAAATTAGTATATTTAAACGCATCAAAAACCATATATCCCCTACTTTTTGCATAGGGAAGTTTTCGTTTATGCTTTTCAAAACCTCCATTTAACAAACAAGCGGCTCTAGATATAGAATCTGTTGCAATCCAACTTCCTCCTTTTTCTTTATCAATTGGTGCTATTAAAGTAACTCCAGTATTAATATCAACACTTTTTGGCGGTAATGTTTCCCTCAATGGGTCTTCATCACGATTTGAAGTTAGGTAAAACCCGTCTTTTGTAGGAATATAACTTACTGTGCACATATATTTTTATTTCTGATGGTTGAAGAAGCTATTCCTACAGAATCATTTAAAGTAATTGAGCTGTCAATTGCATTAATTCCTATTCTTATAATAGCTAAATGATGAACAGTATGTTCTATATTATAGATTAACTCTCTATCTAAACTTGTTTTGACTTCTATTTGTATTGTTTCTTCTGTATGGCAGTAACAACCTTTTAAGCACAACTCTATATTCTCTTGATTCTTTTTTAAATATGTCAGAATCTCATTAATAACTTCAATGCAATACGTTGGCTGGGTTTCCAATTTTACATTACGCTTACGCATATCGTAATTAACAATTCCAGTTTCGATTCCATCAAGTAAACATTGATAAAATTCTAAAATATGCCTTACATGCATTCCTACGGAAGAATTATTTAAGATAATTAAAGGAGTAGAAAATTGTTCGGAAGAAAGAACTTTTATAATCTCTTTAAGCTGATTTAAAGTAGTGTTTGTGGTGTTTTGAATCATAAGTAAATCTATATCAAAATATAAGTAGCTTAAATAATAACTTCCTTACATTATAAATTTACTAAAAAAAGGAAGCCTGCTACAATGAGCAGGCTTCCTTTTTATTAACATTTTATAAAAAATATTCTATTTCTCTTCCTTTTCAGAAGTAACTTCTTCCTCTTTCGTTTCCGTATTCTCTTCTGCTTCAAAAGTAGTAATTCCCTTATCATGAAGTAAGTTATACCATTGTATTACTTTCTTAATATCACTAGGATATACTTTATCTTCATCATAATCTGGAAGTACTTCAAAAAAGTATTCTTCTAGTTTAATTTTAGAATCTTTATGACTAATGCTTGTTTTTCCTCCATTTTCCTTCTCCTTAATTTTATTTAAAACCTCTCGGAGCGGAACTTCTTCTGTAAGTGTATAAATGGCTATTTCAGAAAGTAGGCTAACATTATTTCTTAAACCTACGCTTATTTTTTTTCCATCTAATAAGGATTCAGCAACAAAACCAGATCTAGTTTGTGCTTTTAATTCATAAAGTCCAGGTTTTCCCGAAATAGCTAATATTTTATCTAAGCCCATAAATTTTATTTTTTTGAGATCGCAAATATCTATGCTTTGATTATATTTTCAAAACGTTTAACGTGCTTTTTTAGCATCTGGAAAACGCATTTTGTAATCTATTTTTATTTTCCCTTTGGAGATACTGGTAAGTTTTCCTTTTAAGAGTCTCTTTTTTAATGAGGACAACTTATCTGTAAACAAAACCCCTTCAATATGGTCGTATTCATGCTGAATTACACGAGCTGCTAATCCATCAAATTCTTCAATGTGTTTATTAAAATCGGCATCGTAATATTCAATTTTAATAATAGCATTTCTAGTAACATCTTCTCGAATATCTGGTATGCTTAAACAACCCTCATTAAAGGTCCATTCTTCACCTGTTTCTTCTATAATTGTAGGGTTAATAAATACCTTTTTAAAACCTGTTAATTGTTCCTTTTCTTTTTCCGAAAGCTCATCATCATCTGCAAAAGCGGTGGCATCTATAACAAAAAGACGTATTGGTAATCCTATTTGTGGCGCTGCTAAACCAACTCCATATGCATTGTACATAGTTTCAAACATATTCTCAATAAGAATATCCAGTTTTGGATAATCTTTAGGAATATCTTTTGCTACCTTCCTCAGAACGGGATCACCATATGCTACAATTGGTAATATCATAATAATTATTAAAATTAAGGTTGCAAAAATACAAAGTAATTCTAATAATGCTATGGAAAGTAGCAAAAGATACTTAAATAAGTAAGGAAATAAAGTAAATTCTTACTTTACAATTACCTTTTTTGTTGTTTGAAAATTTACTGATGATACATTCAATATGTACACGCCAGTTCCAATATCTGAAATACTAAAAGCAAAAGATTTACGTTCTGTTTCTATAACTTTTACCATTTTTCCAGTAATATCATAAAAAGTTAATCGTTTCTTCCCTGCCTCTACCATTGAGATATTCAACATATCTTTCTGATTAATAGGGTTGGGATACACTTTTAAAGAATCGTTTTGAACTGAATGATCAGGGTAAAAAGATAACATACTTTCCAAAGACCAAAGAGGGGCTTTTGGAGGAGTGAGAGGGTTCGTGGTTAATGATTTAGTGTGGGGCACAATCATTGTTTCATTGTTTACCGAAAACGGAAAAACAAATTGAATAAATAAGCATAAAAGTAGGGTAATTCTCATTTCATTCACTATATTTTTTAATAATTTATAAATAGCACTATACTATTTAACAAACTAGTTATCAAATACAAAGTTAAAAAAAATCCCATACAAAAATAGGGTGTTCCTACATATAAGTAACTTTTTTTCAATAAAACTGAAAATAATCAACTACCTCGAGGCAAGCCTACGAGGTATTCAAAGGAAAATATTTTAATCCATTTCGACGTAGTACACTTCGATATACTCAGAACAGGCTCTGGGAAATTAAACCCTCAATGAGGGATTCAAAGTATTAAGAAAGAAATAATTATTTGTTATATAAATAAGATTGTAAAATTACTGTAGCGCTTACTTCATCTAACAGCTCTTTACTACGGCGTTGTTTTTTCTTAACCCCGCTATCTATCATGCTTTGAAAAGCTATTTTCGAAGTAAATCGTTCATCAACACGTTCTATAGGGAGTTCAGGAAATGCAGCTTTTAGTTTTTCAATGTAGGTAAGAATTACTTGCTCTACGTCCGAAAAATCGTTATTTAAACGCTTTGGCTGTCCTACAACAATTAATTCTACATTTTCCTTAGCTATGTATTCTTTTAAAAAAGACAAAAGCGTTGTAGTAGCTACTGTAGTAAGCCCAGACGCTATAATTTGGAGCTCATCTGTAACTGCTATTCCTGTTCTTTTCTCTCCAAAATCTATTGCTAATATTCTTCCCATTTTATATACTTTTTCATTAATGTCCGAGTAAAACACAAGACCGCTTCGCTATAAGAAAAAAATAAGCCTTAACTACCACAAAATAAGCAGCTTAAAAAGACTACATTTCAAAAATTCTCTTTTTTATTCATTTTTACTAATAGCAAGGGGTCTATTTTTAAAACTCCAATCAACTACCTCGGGGCAAGTCCGCGAGGTATTCAAAGGAAACAAATTTAACTCATTTCGACGCAGAGTACTTCGGCAAACTCAGTACAAGCTCTGGGGAATTAAACCCTCTATGAGAGATTTAAACCTTGATGTAAGTGGAGTTCAATAAATTCCGTTAACTTTTATCGGACAACAATAATACTTTTTACAAAAGTAAACTTTTTAAAACGTTTATAAGAAATTAACCAACTTCTAAATTATTGTATTATTTTAAACAAAATGTTATAAAATGTTATAGTTGTAAAATAGTAGGTTAAATAAGTTGAACAGTTTTATATTTGTAAAAATTTTAATTTAGATGAACGAGATACGTACAATCATAGAGAATGCCTGGGAGAACAGGGAATTACTTAAAGACGAAAATACTGTAAATACTATTAGAGAAGTTGTTTCTTTATTAGATGAAGGTAAACTTCGGGTAGCTGAGCCTACAGAAAACGGCTGGCAAGTAAACGAATGGGTTAAAAAAGCAGTTGTTTTATACTTCCCAATCCAGAAAATGGAAACTTTAGAAGTTGGACCACTTGAATTTCATGACAAAATTCCATTAAAAAGAAATTATGCTGAAAAAGGAATCCGCGTTGTTCCTGCTGCGGTTGCCAGACATGGAGCTTATATTTCGGCAGGTACTATTTTAATGCCTAGTTATGTAAATATAGGTGCGTATGTTGATGAAGGAACTATGGTAGACACATGGGCTACTGTAGGAAGTTGCGCTCAAATAGGTAAGAATGTTCACCTTAGCGGGGGTGTTGGAATTGGAGGGGTTTTAGAGCCATTACAAGCTGCTCCCGTAATTATAGAAGACAATGCATTTATTGGTTCAAGATGTATTGTTGTTGAAGGAATTCGCGTTGAAAAAGAAGCTGTTTTAGGTGCTAATGTAGTACTAACAGGTTCTACCAAAATAATTGATGTTACCGGAGACGAACCTGTAGAAATCAAAGGATATGTGCCAGCCAGATCGGTGGTTATTCCTGGAAGTTATACCAAAAAATTTCCTGCAGGAGAATTTAATGTTCCTTGTGCTTTAATTATAGGGAAACGTAAGGAAAGTACTAATAAGAAAACATCTTTAAACGATGCACTTCGTGAATATGATGTTGCTGTATAATCCTAAAAAAAAATTATAGTTAATGCTTTCTTGGTATAACCTACCAAAGTATTAGAAGGAAAAACAAATAGTATTTCTATACAAGCATCAAAATACTCAAAACTCGATTATCGAGTAAAATCCGATGGACACTAGTGTCTTTCGGATTTTTTTATTTTGACGGAAGGCAATACCTTTACAAAAAATAGAAATTTGAGCACAAAAGCAAAGTTATCCGCAGTAATTATTACATATAATGAGGTGGATTATATTAAAGATTGTATTGAAAGTATTCTTTTTGCTGATGAAATTATTGTAGTCGATTCCTTTAGTACTGATGGTACTTGGGAATATCTTCAAAATCATCCTAAAATTACTGCCATACAACATCCTTTTGAGAATTTTACCAAGCAGAAATCCTATGCTTTAAGTTGTGCTCAATATAACTGGGTCTATTTTTTTGATGCTGATGAACGTGTAACTCCAAAACTCGAAAAGGAAATAATTCTCACCATAAATAATCCAACTGCTAAAGATGCTTATTGGAATTACAGAACCTTTATGTTTAAAAATAAGCGACTCTATTTTAGTGGTTGGCAAACCGATAAAGTCTACCGCTTATTTAAAAAGAATTCATGCGAATTTATAAATGAAAGGATTGTTCATGAGACCTTAAAAGTTAATGGAACTGAAGGGTTTCTAAAAGAAAAATTAATTCATTACTCTTATAAAAACTATGAAGACTATAAAGGTAAAATGCTCAAATACGGGCAATTAAAAGCCAAAGAGTCTTTTTTAAAAGGAAAAAAATGGAATGTCCTTCAGCAATATTTACGTCCTACTTGGAAATTTTTTAATCATTATATTATTAGACTTGGCATTCTAGATGGTGCTAAAGGAGTTACTATTTGTTATTTAAATGCATTAGGAGTTTATGAACGTTTTAGAGAACTTAAAAAATTGCAAAGCGAATAATATTTTATAAAAATTTCTCCCTATACCAATCTACTTGTTTTTCCAGTCCAACTTCAAAAGAAGTTTCTGGCTCATAACTTAATAATTTTCTGGCTTTATCAATTAGAGCCGTCGTACGTAATTGGTCGCCAGGTCGTGGCGGAGTAATTTTTATTTTTGCTTTAAGTCCTATAATTTTTTCTATCAATTCGATTCCCTGTTGTGTAGTATATTCCACATCCGAGCCTATATTAATTATTTCTCCATTAATTTTACGCTCCTTACCTATTACTGCCGCCATTCCTTTCACAATATCGCCTACATACGTAAAGCTCCGAGAATGCTTTTCGCTCCCCTCAAATAGTGGAAATTCGGTTTGATCGTATATCGATTTTATCAACTTTGTATACAACTTCTCTGGACGTTCTCTAGGTCCATAAACCGAATATAAGCGTAAAGAACAGGCATTTAATTTCCCTGCTCTTTGCTCTCCTAAAGCCAATTGTTCTGCTGCTAATTTGGTAGTTCCATAAAAAGAAACTGGCTTAGGTAAGGCTGTTTCTGGTAGCGTTGCCTCTTTTCCGTAAATAGAAGAAGTTGCTATGTTTACAAACAGTTTGAGATTAGGAGAAGTTTCTTTCACCCAATCTAATAAATTTTGTGTCGCGAAAATATTATTCTGAACATACTCCTCCAAACTTGTTGTAGCAGAAATACCAGGCTGTGCAGCAAAATGAAAAACATAGTCGAAGTCTGTAGGCAGCTTTTCTTTTAAATTGCTGATTATATCAGCTTCAATAAAAGTAACTCCAGCTTTCTCTACATCTGCTAAATTTAATTTCTTCAATGCTGGATTGTAATACGAAGAAAAATTATCGATTCCATATACTTGGTGTCCTTCATTTGCAAAAAATTCTGCTGTGTGAGAACCAATAAACCCAGCTGCTCCAGTTACTAATATTTTCATTCTTTCTTTTTATCTTCTTAGAATTACCATCGCAAAGGTAAAACTTTATTAAAAAGTTATATTCTTCAATGGCAACCAAATTATTTTTTTTCTATCCCAAAATCAGTCCAAATACAATTATGCATCCTAGTATTCTTTCTAATAGCGTCATTTTTAGCTATGCTTTCTTCATTTTTATAACCTCTAGAATGATCCAAATGAATACATGTAGTGCTATAACGTATTTGCTTAGATTTTATACCATTATTACTCATTCTTTCTCCAAGCTCACAATCTTGTCCCCCATATTGCATACGCTCGTCCATTCCATTCACAGCGGTGATGTCTTTTTTCCATCCAGAAGAATTATTTCCATTCCAAGTGGCTTTGGTAGGAGTTATAAAATTTAAAAAGCTGGCTTTAAAATTACTTTGTGTAAGTTTATTCAATTTAAAAGAACTGGGTACTCCATTTTTTTTTAACCACTTCATATCAAAACATCTTCCCGATATAATATCCTCTTTAGTTATAAGTTTTGATGTTGACATTGGTAGTTTAAAATATCCACCAGATAAAAAATAACCTTCTTCTTTTAAAGTATTATGAACTTCTAAAAAGTCTGGTCTTGGAATACAATCACCATCACTCATTACAATATAGGGTGTATTACAAGCTAGAATAGCTTTGTTTAGTATTTTAGACTTCTGAAATCCATTATCTTCTTGCCAAATATGGTTTATTGGATAAAATACTTCTACTTGCATTTTTTGGATGAGTACCTCTGTTTTCGGCCCCGAGCCATCGTCCGCAATAATCATTTCAAAATCTTTAAACTTTTGATTTTGATAACCCCACAATACTTTCTCGAGCCAAGTCTCAGAATTATAGGTACTAATAATTATGGAGATTGATTTGGTATTCATTTTGTTTAATTAAAATACTATGACAAAAAAACTTAAATTTGACCTTTATAGTAAAGCAAAAGTACATAATCTTTTATTTTACTTTATATATAAAATATAAATAACTTTATGTTTAATCACTTTATAATAACGCGTTTTAATCTTAGAAAAGATGATTGGAAAATCTCAAAAAATAACAGTCCTGTTCTTACCAAAAAATGGTTAGAAAACAGATTTGTCCTTTTTGAAAACTTCTGCATTCCTTCTGTAAAATCTCAAACCAATAAAAATTTTAAATGGTTAGTTTTTTTTGATAAAAACACTCCCAATAATTTCAAGAAAAAAATTGAAAGTTATAAATTTGATTTTGAGAATTTCACTCCTGTTTATGTAGATGGAATGTCTAAATTTCTACCTACCATCCAAAAAATTCTTAATGAAAATACGTCAGATTATATTATTACTTCTCGTATTGATAATGATGATAGTATAAGTAAAAATTATATTGAAGAAGTTCAGAAAACATTTAATAAGCAAACTTATACTGGGGTTGATTTCCTGGATGGTTACACACTTCAAATAAGCCCGAATATAAAATTAGGGAAAAGAAAACAAGCTTTTAATCCCTTTATTTCTCTAATCGAAAAAAATGAAAACCCTAAGAGTGTTTGGCATAAAACGCATTCAGGGTGGAAAAAAGAGAAACAAGTAATTAGAGTCCCAAACAAAAGGGTTTGGATGTCTATAATACATTTTGAAAATAAAGTCAATGAATTTGTAGGCTATGGAAAAGTAAACCTTCAAAGATTATTCGATGAATTTCATTTAGACAAAACCATACAAAATCAAATTTTAGAAAATATCATTGATGTTTCAGACTGGAAATTTCAAAGTAAAAAGAATGAAATTTCTTCCCAATGGAGAACATCATATAAAGATATAAAACGAAAGTTAAGCTTATACAAATAATGAATCAAGAAATCCAAAACACCCTTGAAATCCTTAATAAAGGTGGGCTTATACTCTACCCTACCGATACCGTTTGGGGGATTGGTTGCGATGCTACCAATGAAGAGGCTATCAAAAAAGTGTATGAATTAAAAAAAAGAGACGATAGTAAGGCATTAATTTCACTAGTTTCTGATATTAGAATGCTTCAAAAATATGTTTATGAAATCCCTGATGCTGCTTTTGATATTGTTGAATTAGCAGATAGACCCACCACTATTATATATGATAGACCAATTAATGTTGCTAAAAATCTAATTCCTGAAGACAACACACTTGCCATTCGTGTAGCATCAGATGAGTTTTGCCAGAAATTAATTAGGCAATTCAAGCGACCTATTATTTCTACTTCTGCCAACATAAGTGGTATGCCTACACCAAAAAGCTTTTCAGAAATAGCTAAGGAAATTTTAAAAGGTGTTGACTATGTGGTAAATTTGCACCGCGAAAAGACTAACAGTCGCCCTTCTTCTATTATAAAAATAGGAAATGATGCTACTGTTAAGATTATTCGGAAGTAATATAGTAGGCAGTATCAGTTCTAATCTGGTAATTCATAAATTGAAAAGCCACTAATACACAAATTTATAATGAGCACATTAATTTATAAAGATGAAAGTTATAGTATTGTAGGGGTGCTTTTTGAAATTTATAATCAGTTAGGAAGTGGTTTTTCTGAAATTGTATATAAAGATGCATTAGAGTATGAGTTTAAGTCTTTAAATATTCCTTTCGAAAGAGAAAAAGAGTTTAAAGTTTCATATAAAAATATTACTTTACCTCATAAATTCTATGCAGATTTTGTTGTTTTTGATAAAATTATCTTAGAAGTTAAATCATGTGATAATTTGCATGATAAACATTTTGCTCAATGTATAAATTACTTAAAAGTTTCAAAATTAAAATTAGCATTATTGGCTAATTTCCATAAAGATTTATTAGACCACAGGAGAATTATTTACTAATTATAAAATATTAGTGAATTTGTGGCAAAAAAAGAAATGAATGTCAAATAAAAAGATCATTACTGCGATTCAAAATCCAATTTTTGAAATTATCGAAAAAGCATCTGCTTCTTTAAACCTGAAAAGCTATGTTATTGGTGGTTTTGTACGCGATTTTCTACTAGAAAGAGGAATTCCAAAAGATATTGATGTTGTAGCGCTTGGTAGCGGAATTGATTTAGCAAAAGAAGTGGCTTCAAATATAGAAAAGAAGACTAAGATTTCTGTTTTTAAAAACTTCGGAACGGCCATGATTCGTTTTGAAGATTTAGAAGTAGAATTTGTAGGAGCTCGGAAGGAAAGCTACCACTTTGATAGTAGGAAACCAGTTGTTGAAAACGGTACTTTAGAAGACGACCAAAATAGAAGAGATTTCACAATTAATGCGCTGGCTATTTCTTTAAACAAAGAGAGCTATGGAGAACTTCTAGATCCCTTTAATGGGATTTCTGACCTTGAAAATAAAATTATTAGAACCCCATTGGATCCAGATATTACGTATTCTGATGATCCGTTAAGAATGATGCGTGCTATAAGATTTGCCTCACAGCTTGATTTCATTATTGAAAATAAATCGCTTCAAGCAATTAAAAAAAATAGAGAACGAATAAAAATTATCTCAAACGAGCGTATTGTAGATGAACTAAATAAAATATTACTTAGTGAAAAACCTTCTATTGGCTTTTCTCTATTATTCAAAACAGGATTATTACCTATTATTATGCCCGAATTAACAAACCTTCAAGGCATTGAAGAGAAGGAAGGACAAAAGCATAAAGATAATTTCTGGCATACGCTTGAGGTAGTAGATAATATTGCTAAAAACACAGATGACCTTTGGTTGCGATGGGCTGCTTTATTACACGATATCGGAAAAGCACCTACTAAGCGTTTTGATGAAAAAATTGGCTGGACCTTTCACGGACACGAATTTGTAGGCTCTAAAATGGTTTATAAACTATTTAAACGCCTGCATATGCCTCTAAATGATAAAATGAAACTGGTACAAAAGCTCGTTTTAATGAGTTCTCGACCAATTGTATTGGCTCAGGATATAGTAACCGATTCGGCTGTAAGACGATTAATTTTTGATGCTGGAAACCACGTAGAAGATTTAATGACTCTTTGTGAGGCTGATATTACTACTAAAAATCCTAAACGTTTTAAAAAATACAACAACAACTTTAAAATTGTTCGTCAGAAAATAGCTGAAGTTGAAGAAAGAGATCATGTACGAAATTTCCAACCTCCAGTTGATGGTGCAGAAATAATGGAAACTTTTAATATCAAACCTTCAAAAGAAATTGGAATTATAAAAGAGGCTATTAAAGAAGCAATTTTAGAAGGCGAAATTCCGAATGAACATGATGCTGCTTTCGAATTCATGTTAAAAAGAGGAAAAAAACTTGGATTAACACCTGTTGAGAAATAGCAAAGTGGCAAAGTAAATGTATTTAGTTTGTGTAGAAATAAAAACAAAAAACCTTTGAATATTTTTAATCTTTTGAGTCTCTGAACCTCTGAACCTCTGAACCTTTGAACCTCTGAACCTTTTGAAACCTTTGAACCTTTGAACCTTTGAACCTTTGAACCTTAAAAAGTGAAAAACAATTTTAGAAAAATAGCAAAAATCACACTTGTATTAGTGTATCTAGTAATTATAGCTGGAGCTGTGGTGCGTATGACAGGTAGTGGTATGGGGTGTCCAGATTGGCCAAAGTGTTTTGGGTATTACATTCCTCCTACTGAAATTTCTCAACTTGAATGGCAGCCTAAAAGAGAATTCAAAAAAGGACAAGTTATTATTATAGATAAAACGTTAAAAGTAGCTAAAGAAGACTTCACTACTGGAAACACCTATACAGAATCTCATTGGGAGACCTATACAAAACATGATTACGCTGTTTTCAATCCGTCGCATACTTGGGTGGAATATATAAACCGATTGTTTGGTGCCTTAGCTGGTTTTGCTACACTTATTTTAGCATTTGCATCGTTTTCATATCGGAAAAAAAATAAATGGATTCCTATTCTAGCATGGCTTACAGTTTTTGGAATGGGCTTCCAAGCTTGGCTTGGTGCTACAGTTGTATATTCAGTTTTAGCGCCAATTAGGATTACATTACATATGGTTATGGCTCTTGTAATTGTTGCTTTTATTCTTATTATTATCTATCAGACTAAAGAAAAAAATAAAACTCTTAAATCAAATAGTCTGTTTTCAAGTATCCTAGTAGCAGCTTTAATCCTTACACTCATACAAATAGTTTTAGGAACACAGGTTCGACAATTTATAGATGAACAAACTGATGTTTATGGAACAATGGCAAAGAATCAATGGTTAGCAAATCCTGAAATCGATTTTTACATCCACCGGTCTTTATCCGTATTAATCTTTTTAGTAAACGTATTTTTATTCCTCAGAAATAAAAAGTTAAACCTTGGATTTTCAAAAGTAAATTGGGTTTTAGCATTTATTATTATAGAAATATTAACAGGAATTGGGATGTTCTACTTCCATTTTCCTTTTGGTAGTCAGGCATTACATTTAGTCATTGCTTCTATTTTATTTGGGATTCAATTTTATTTACTTCTTGAGGCAAAAACAAATAAAAACCAAGTCCCTCAAAGCAAGAACATAAGCTAATTGAACGGTATAAAACAATATATTTTCAACAATAATTGTCTACGGAAATCATGAAGACTTAGTGGAATTCAACACAAAACTTTGTAACTTGCACCACGCTGAAAAAACTAGAATTAATGATTTATAAATTTAGAATTATACTCGACTTAGAGGAAGATGTTTTTCGAGATATTGAAGTTGAAGGAAATAGCACACTTGAAGATTTTCATAATGCAGTTTCTCAAGCTTTTGGTTTTGATGGAACTGAAATGGCGTCATTTTATGTAAGTGATGAAGAATGGAATCAAGGAGAAGAAATCGCCCTTTTTGATATGAGCGACTCTGGAAGTGAGGTAAGACTGATGTCTGAAACTATTATTGAGGATATTTTAAATGAAAACAACAGAAATCTAATATATGTGTACGACTTTTTTAGTATGTGGACATTTTTTGTTGAATTAGCCGAGATAGCCGAGAAAGAAGATGGAGCAATTTATCCTAATCTCCTATATGTACATGGGCAATTACCAGATGCGCCTCCAGTAAAAAAGTTCGAAGCAGAAGACTTATCAGAAGATGAGGACAATATGGACGACGATTACGACTTGGATAATTTAGATGATTTCAATTTTGACGAACATTGGAATTAGTCCTTTTAGAAGGGATTTAAAATAAAAAATACAAAAAGAATACATTAAAAATTTTCTTTTTTCTCAGACTTTTAATCTAACAATTTAACTTTTAACTTATTAAATGATCAATTTATATCTTACACAAATTGAAAGTCTTTCCATTCATAGAATTGGAAATAAAAGTAAAAATGAAGGTACTTTCTTTTCAGAAGAACCTTACCGCTTAAATGACGAAATTACTGGTTTATTAAAAGAATATTTTTTTAAGCCTTTTCGTGAAAAAGAAGAAAATTATTACCGTTTTGACCATGAGGTTGATTTAGAATACAATGAATTATACACTATGGCTACCGAGGTTTTTGAAGATCCAGCCAGTATTCATAAAGTATCAAAAAGTATAGCAACACATTTATACGATCAATCCAACCATCCGCATATAAAAAGCGGAGAAGTATATGTAACGTACCTCTCGGATGTTGTAATTGATAATGAAAAGATTGATGCTATTGGTGTTTTTAAATCAGAGTTAAAACATGATTTTCTAGAGTTTGAAGAAAAAGGAACTAACCTTGAAATATTAATCCGCCATGGTATTAATATTAACAAACTTGACAAAGGGTGTCTTATTATCAATAAAAATAAAGAAGAAGGCTTTAAAATTTTATCTGTAGACAGTAACCGTTACGATACTAAATATTGGCTAGAAAACTTTTTAAATGTTGATGCGCTTACAGATGAAACTTTTTTTACCAAAAAATATCTTAAGTTTTGTCAAGACTTTGCCAAAGATGTTGTTTTACCAGCAGAAGACAAAAAAGAAGAAGTAATGTTTATGAATCGTGCTGTGAATCATTTTGCAAAAAACGATGATTTTGAAGAAACTAGTTTCTTAAACGAAGTAATGGATAATCCAGATTTGATTCCTGAATTTAAAAATTACAAAACAGAAAAAGGTCCAAAATATAGTATTGAAGATGTATCTTCATTTCCTATTGCAAACAAAGCCGTTTCTGATGCTCGTAAAAAAATTAAGAATGTAATTAATTTAGACACTAACATTCAAATAAAAATGGACTTTATCAATCCAGAATCTGCTGAGAAATTTGTAGAAAAAGGATGGGACGAAGAAAAACAAATGTATTACTACCTTGTTTACTTCAATAAAGAACAGAAAAGTTAATATTACAATAGATTACTAAAAAAAACGTTCCTCAATGAGGAACGTTTTTTTTATATTCTTCTTTTTACTTGTATTAGCTATTGGCAAATTCCTTTAAACAAGCAACAACGTAATCTAATTCTTCCTTTGTATTGTATTTAGAAAATGAAAATCTTACAGAAGGTCTTTGAGAATCTTCTTCATTTAAAATTTCAGTAAGCACATGAGAACCTGCAGCGCTTCCACTTTGACAAGCGCTTCCTTTAGAGCATGCAATACCTTTAATATCTAGTTGAAATAAAAGTAAAGCTCCTTTATCGGCACTTAATGGCAAACATGCATTTACTAAAGTATAAGTACTTTTTTCATTATCTGCACAATTTCCATTATACTTAACACCAGGCATTGCATTAGAGAGTTCTTTCATAAAATACTCTTTTAGCTCGGTAACATAAGTACGTTCTTCATCTAAATGATCATAGGCCTGTATAAAAGCTTCCTCTAAACCAACAATATTATGAAAAGGCTCTGTTCCTGCTCTAAATCCTCGTTCCTGAGATCCTCCGTGAATTAATTGTTTTAAGGGTATATTTTTTCTGATAAATGCAAAACCTATTCCTTTGGGTCCATGAAATTTATGAGCCGCTGCCGTTAAAAAGTCGACTTTAGTTTTTTGCACATCCCACTCCCAATGCCCAATAGATTGGACACTATCTGAATGAAATAAAGCATTATACTCTTTACACTTATCTGCAAATACATCAATATCGATCATGTTTCCAATTTCGTTATTTACATGCATTAAACTCACTAATGTCTTTTCAGAATTTTCTTTAAGTAAAGTCTCTAAATCCTCTAAACTTGGCGTTCCACATTCGTTCAATTTTACATACGAAATTTTCACTCCATATTCCTCTTCAAGTTGTTCTACGGTATGTAAAACCGCATGGTGCTCTATTTTAGAGGTTATAATATGTTTTATTTCTAAATCTCGAACAGCACAACGTAAAATCATATTATCAGCTTCCGTACCTCCAGAAGTGAATATAATTTCAGACGGACTCGCATTAAGTCGTTTTGCTATTGTTTTACGTGCTTTTTCTATTTGAGTTTTAGCGGATCTACCAAAACTATGAGTAGAAGACGGATTTCCGTAGAATGTTGCCAATGCTTCCTGCATTTTCTCAATCACTTCCGCTCTCACCTGCGTTGTAGCAGCACTGTCTAAATACACTTTTTGCATGGCGCAAAAGTACTTTTAATTAAAATTATTCGCAATAAATTTCGTTATAACTTTGTATGTTTTACATTTGTTTAAGTTTTAAAATTTTAAGTATGAAAAGAGTCTTCTTTTTTGTTTTTATATCAATAATGCTAAGTAGTTGTGATGATGGGGATTTTATAATCGAACGTCTCGAATTTGACGACACAGAAATTAATAATCCTTGTAGCAATACTACATTATTTAAAATCTCTGAAAACGGAACTGAAGCCCTTATCGTAAAAATAACTTCCAGTACTGTTAATTTCAAAGAAGTAGACACTCTAGAATTCCCAATTAACAATACGTCAAACCAAGTTTTATACAGAATTTTTGATGCTGAAGTTAAAAGTTCATACTTCTGCCAAACTGTACCGCCAACAACACCTCTTGTTACAGAAGAATGGTATGCGCCTAGCGGAACTATAAGAATTGTTACTACCCTTGAAGATGATGATCAAGATGGTGTACCAACCGCTCAAGAAGGAGTAGTTTATAATGAAGATGGCACTGTAAATAAAGAAGCTTCTAGAGATAGTGATGGCGATGGTATCCCAGATTATATAGACCGAGATGATGATAATGATAACGTGTTTACAAAAGACGAAATAGATTTTGACGACTTAAATCAAGTAATATTTACAGATACTGATGGAGATGGTATTCCTAATTATTTAGATAACGATGATGATGATGATGGAATTCTTACAATTGATGAAGATTTAAATGGAGACGGAAATCCAGCAAACGATACTACTGAAATTGAAGGTCAGAAAGTTCCTAATTATCTTACCACAACTGCAGCTACTGCTACTACAGATGTATTTGGATTAAAGAAAAATGAATACCAATCTATTTACAGTAGTGAAATTATGATTATTGATGGTTTCAAATTACAAAATGGAGATGAAGAAATTAAATTTGATGTAGAAGAATATTTATACGGTATCATTGAAACTAAAGTTACCCAAACCGAAAAATAAACCACTCTACACATAAAGTATTATGGTTTGTAACAATCTGAAAAATCTGTTTGCCACGAATTTGTGGTTAGAATTTATAAGCTAGCTTACAAAATAATTATATTTTTTTAACCAATATTAGGCTTAATAAATTTATTTATTTTGATAAATATAAACTTCGGTGGCTCCTAAACCATAGGTTCTATAATCGGCATCGTAATAGGTTATATTGCTATAACGTCCAAATAAATATTCTAACTCTGTACGAAGTACACCTTCTCCTATACCGTGAATAAAAACTATTTTCTGAATTCTATTCTGAATAGCAAATTCCAACTTGTGCTTTGCAGTATCCACTTGAAGGTTTAGCATGTCAAAATTAGTCATTCCCCTTGTGGACTCGGTAAGTTTATGAATATGCAAATCAACTTCCATAGGAGGCATTACCCTTTCCACTTTAACCGATTTCTTAAACTTTTTCTCTCCTTTTTTCTTTTCTTTAACTGCTCGGTAGACGTCAATATTACTAACCTTCAATTCGTTGGAAGCACTAATTTTTACCAACTCATTTTCTTGAAATTCCATCGGGAAACCATCTTCTGTATCAATAAACACAGAGGTTCCTACTAGTTTAGTTACCTTTCCCTTAATAGCATCATCTAAAACCTCAACAGTATCTCCTACTTGAAATTTCATTTTAATTATCTTTTAAATGATCTTCTAAGCTTTTTTCATCTTCCTTTTTATCTTCTTTAGGATTGTCTTTCACCCATAGTTTAGTTGATTGATACAATCCAAACATTAATAGAATAAAGCCTAGTATTTTCAGGTATTTATCATATTCCGATTGATCGTTAAACATAAAAACTAATATGGCGCCAGCCACAATACATAATAGAGAAACTAACTTCATTTCATAATCATTTAATACATTAAGCTACAAAAATAATATATTGAAACAAGTTAGGTTTAATAAGTTTTTAATAAGTTTACAATAGTTTTTAGTATAACACACAATGACCTTTTTATTATTTACCAAAGCAGAAGACTTTATGCTGCCATGCCTGAATAAAAAACTTTTTGGGATGGAATGTTTAGGATGCGGTTTACAACGCTCTGTGGCATTATTGTTTCAAGGAGAGTTTGTAGCAGCTTTTAAAATGTACCCCGCTATATATCCTTTAATAATGTTTATTGGGTTTATAATTGCTTCTACTTTTACAAATATCAAGCTTATAGAAAGGTTAAAATATGGATTTGCAATTATTACTATTTCTACTATAATAATTAGCTATATTATAAAAATAATCAATTAACATTAATTAAATTTTATGGAAAAACAAAGACTAAATCCAACCTTACATTATGTTTTATCAATTTTAGGTTTTTTATGCTGCTGCTTTGCAGGATTAGGGTTTATCCCTGCAGGTATTGCTTTTTTTATGGCAAACAGTAAAATTAAGCAAGCACAATTAAATCCTGAAAATTACGACAATGTAAAAGCTATGCAAACAGCAAAAACTGTGGCTCTTGTTGTTCTTATAATAAACCTTCTATATTTAGCTGTTACTATCTATCGAATAGCTACTATAGGTTGGGATGAAATACAGTTACAACAACAAGAAATATTGGAACAATGGGGAATTGAGCAATAAAATCCTTATTTAATTCCTTATAGAGTATCTAATTCCCCAGAGCCTGTTCTGAGTATATCAAAGGCTCTGCGTTGAAATAAGTTAAAGATGCTTCGTGGACTTGCCCCCGAGGTAATTAATTAGAACTAAAAAATCCCCGCTATCGCGGGGATTTTTTTATACCTTGTTTACACACAACTTTATTTTTCGAACTCTTTCAAAGTTTTTGTAATAATAGAAATACAATCGTGTAATTGCTCTTCTGTCATTACCAAAGGTGGTGCAAAACGAATAATATTACCATGCGTTGGTTTTGCTAAAAGGCCATTTTCTTTTAAGGACATACAAATATCCCATGCGGTAGAACTATCTTCACTATCGTTAATTACAATAGCGTTTAATAATCCTTTTCCTCTAACTAACTTAACAATAGTGCTATTATCAATATATTTTTGAAGTTCACTTCTGAATAACGTTCCTAATGTCTCAGCATTTTTAGCTAGTCCTTCATCTTTCACTACTTCCAGAGCTTCCATAGCTACAACTGCAGCCACAGGATTTCCTCCAAATGTACTTCCGTGCTGACCCGGTTTTATAACACCCATTACGTCATCGTTTGCCAATACAGCACTCACAGGATATACGCCACCACTAATTGCTTTTCCTAGAATAAGCATGTCTGGTTTTACATTTTCATGATCTACCGCCAACAATTTCCCAGTTCTTGCAATTCCAGTCTGAATTTCATCAGCAATAAATAAAACCCCATGCTCTTTACAAAGTGCTTTTGCTTTTGTTAGATACCCTTCAGAAGGAACGTAAACTCCAGCTTCTCCTTGAATTGGTTCTACTAAAAAACCTGCGATGTTAGTATTTTCTTTTAAAGCTTTTTCTAACGCCTCTGTATTATCATAAGGAATTTTAATAAATCCTGGAGTATAAGGCCCAAAATTCTTACGTGCATCTTCATCATTTGAAAAAGATATAATTGTGGTTGTTCTCCCATGAAAATTATTTTCACAAACAATAATCTGAGCCTTCTCTTCCGCTATTCCTTTTTTCTCATATGCCCATTTTCTACATATTTTTATAGCAGTCTCTACAGCTTCCGCACCTGTATTCATAGGTAAAAGCTTATCAAAACCAAAATATGACGTTGCATACTTTTCAAAAACACCCAAAACATCATTATAAAAAGCACGAGAAGTAAGCGTAAGTGTTTTTGCTTGCTCCATCATAGCATTTATAATTCGTGGATGACAATGACCTTGATTTACGGCAGAGTAAGCCGATAGAAAGTCGTAATATTTTTTGTCCTCGGCATCCCACATAAATACCCCTTCTCCTCTGCTTAATACCACAGGAAGCGGATGATAATTGTGTGCGCCATACTTGTTCTCTAATGCAATTGCATCTTGCGAAGTTAATTTTTCCAAAACTGCCATTCTGAAATCGAAATTTAAAAATGTGAAACTATACAATTCCTTCTTACGGAGAGAAATCATCCATGCAGTGGCTGCAAATTACAAAATATTTAAAGGATTCTCAAAAGAGCGCCTCTATTTTACTAGATAATCGATAATCAACTACTTCGAGGCAAGCCTACGAGGTATTCAAAGGAAAAATATTTTAATCCATTTCGACGTAGAACCCTTCGGTAAACTCTGGACAGGCTTTGGGGAATAAAACCCTCAATGAGGGATTTAACTCCATTATAAAGGGCTTAATTTTCAAAATCCTTCTTCGAAATAGTGGAATAATCGAACGTTATTTTTTTAATCTAAATTGTACAGTTAGTAACTAAAATCTATTATCGCCATCTAAAATATCTCCAAGACCTCCAAGTATACTCCCTTCGCCTCTATCTTTCCCGCCTTGTCGGGGCGCTGCAGCAAACACACGACTAGCTAACCTGCTAAAAGGTAAGGATTGAATATACACAACTCCTGGACCTCTAAGACTTGCAAAAAATAAACCTTCTCCTCCAAAAACGGTATTTTTAATTCCTCCTATAAACTCGATATCATAATCTATATCTTTAGTAAAACCTACAATACAACCCGTATCTACTTTCAGAACTTCTCCAGCAGCCAATTCTCTTCTGGCTAGTGTTCCTCCAGCGTGTACAAATGCCATTCCATCTCCTTCTAGCTTTTGCATAATAAAACCTTCTCCTCCAAAGAATCCACGCCCTAGTTTTCGAGAGAATTCAATTCCCACAGAAACACCTTTCGCTGCACATAAAAAAGCATCTTTTTGACAAATAAACTTTCCTCTATATTTAGTTAAATCAATAGGAATTATTTTTCCAGGATAAGGAGAAGCAAAGCTTACTTTTCTTTTTCCTAAATCTGTATTTAAAAAAGCCGTCATAAACAAACTTTCCCCTGTTAACAATCGTTTTCCAGCAGAAAATAACTTTCCTAGAACGCCTCTATCTTGGTTAGAACCGTCTCCAAAAATAGTATCCATTTGGAGTCCGCTGTCCATCATCATAAAACTACCTGCCTCGGCAACTACTGCTTCTTGTGGATCTAGTTCTATTTCCACATATTGCATTTCTTCTCCGTAAATCTGATAATCTATTTCGTGTGCTGTCATAATAAATAAGTTTTTGGTTTATTAATAGGTAGTTCTAAAAGCAATTTTGTTACATCTTAAAAACTATAAATACACTCATAAAAGTTAACTTCTTCACTTTTTACTTTTACTTTTTAACTTTTTAACTCTTAACTCTAACCGTCCATTCAAAATCAAAAGTAGAAACAATATCTCCAGCCTCATCTTTTCCTACAGATTGCATCCAAAAAGTTTGCCCTTCTCCAGTAGCTAAGGTATTTTTTATTGCTTCATCTATTAAATGACCATCATTACATACAAAAGTTATTCTTCCTTTTGCTTTTTTTGAAAAATTAGCTTTGTTATTGGCTACTAGCATTGAAATTTTAGCTTGCTCTTCTTTAATCTTCCCAATTACAATTGCTCCAGTAGCTAATTCTGCTGCCATTCCTTGTACTGCCCAAAACATAGAATTAAAAGGATTCTGATTAATCCATCTGTGTTTTACTGTAGTTGTACATGAGGTATCGTTAATTGCTACTACCCTAACCCCGCAAAACCAAGCAGACGGTAGCTTTACCATTGAAAATTTATTTAATTGTGATGGTGTTAACTTCATTTAAATCTAATTTAGAGTTGTAATTTATTCATTAAAAATCAATTTCCACATAATTTAACATTCTTAAATTTTTGTTAAATATTAGTACTATGTTTTGCATAATACCTTTTTTTAGACATATATTTGTAATAGAAATTAGTAGGTTATATATTTCTTACTAAAATTCATCATCAATCAATCAATCAAAAAAAAACGAACATGGATACATCCATAAGCAAACATCAAAAGAACGTATCGGCAGTTATTCATCTGTCTACCTTCTCAAAGTATTTTATTCCTTTTGGAAATTTTATTATTCCCCTACTTATTTGGACTTCTAATAAAGACAAATGGGAGTTTATAGATGAGAATGGAAAAGAAGCTATAAACTTTCAAATAAGTATTTTGCTTTACAGTATTATATTAGGAATAGTAATGATCCCGATTGCATTATTTACTGCATGGGAGTTTATTGGCTTTACAAATATTTTAGAGCACAATAGTCATAATGTAGATTTTAATTTTGATCATATTTCTAGTTTCGGATGGAACGCTGGGCTCATAAGTATTATTGCAATGCTTGGAATAGGACTCTTACTTATGGATGTGTTTTGTACAATTATTGCAACCATAAGAGCTAATGACGGCTTAGTATATAATTACCCATTAACTATAAAATTTATAAAGTAAGTTTTTTTGTAGACAAGAGACAGGAGATAAGAGACAAGAAACAAGAGACAGGAGACAAGAAACAAGAGACAAGAAACAAGAGACAAGAAACAAGAAACAAGAGACAAGAAACAAGAGACAAGAGACAAGAAACAAGAGACAAGAAACAAGAAACAGGAGACAGGAGACAAGAGACAAGAGACAAGAGACAAGAGACAAGAGACAGGAGATAAGAGACAAGAGATAAGAGACAGAAGACAGGAGACAAGAGACAAGAGACAAGAGACAAGAGACAAGAGACAAGAGACAAGAGACAAGAGACAAGAGACAAGAGATAAGAGATAAGAGACAAGAAACAAGAGACAAGAGACAGAAGACAGGAGACAGAAGACAGGAGACAGAAGACAGAAGACAGGAGACAGGAGACAGGAGACAATAGACAATAGACAAGAGATAAGAGACAAGAGATAAGAGACAAGAAACAGGAGATAAGAGATAAGAGACAGGAGACATGACAAAATCTTTCAATCTTTCAATCTTTCAATCTTTCAATCTTTCAATCATTCAATCATTCAATCATTCAATCTTTGCCCCTTTGAACCTAAAAAAATAAAAACCTCACATTGTGAGTCATCAATCAAATCAATCAAACCCCACTTTGTGGGCAATCAAAAAACGAACAGTTTAACAAAAAGTATCATGAAACCATGAATATAGAAAACACAAAAGCACAAATGCGAAAAGGGGTTTTGGAATACTGTATTTTATCCATCATAGAAAATGAGGATAAATATGCTTCAGAAATTCTTGAGACCTTAAAAGACGCAAAAATGCTTGTAGTAGAAGGAACTATTTATCCGCTATTAACAAGACTGAAAAACGCAGGGTTATTAAGTTACCGTTGGGAGGAGTCCACATCCGGACCTCCACGTAAGTATTACACCCTAACCGAGAATGGCAAACTATTTTTAAAAGAACTCAACACCACTTGGGACGAACTAAGAAACGCAGTTAACCTGGTAACAAAATAAAAACACTAACTATGAATAAGACTATCAACATAAATTTGGCAAATACCTTCTTCCACATAGATGAAGACGCCTATATAAAATTACAGCGCTATTTGGACGCTATTAAACGCTCCTTTACAGATTCTCAAGGGAAATCTGAAATTATTGCCGATATCGAAGCGCGAATTGCCGAGCTTTTTACTGAAAGATTACTGCACGAAAGACAAGTTATTACTACTAAAGAAGTAGACGAGGTTATTACAATTATGGGACAACCAGAAGACTATTTGGTAGATGAAGAAATTTTTGAAGACGAACCTAAGTCTAGTAAATCGGATACCAGAAAACCTCACAAGCAATTATTTAGAGATACCGACCATAAATATATTGGTGGTGTATGTGCTGGATTGAGTTACTATTTAGGAATTGATGCGCTTTGGGTACGATTGTTATTTATTTTAACAACACTATTATCTGGTTTCGGAATTTTAGTATACATTTTATTTTGGATTTTGGTTCCAGAAGCAGCTACCACAGCTCAAAAAATAGCCATGACGGGAGAGCCTGTTAATATTAGTAACATCGAAAAAAAAATTAAAGAGGGTTTCGATGAAGTTACTGAAAAAGTGAAAAGTGTAGATTACGATAAGATGGGACAATCGGTAAAAAAAAATTCCAAAAATTTTTTTGATTCGATCCTAGCAGTTATTCTATTCCTTTTTAAAGTAGTAGCAAAACTTATTGGAATTATAG
>Ga0208029_1000111_pt1 | contig 58937 bp, 71 predicted proteins | sample MalvireepMed_s12_FD_184242 | JGI IMG/M metagenome (GOLD analysis project Ga0208029, IMG submission 184242) | Marine viral communities from the Global Malaspina Expedition - Malaspina viral metaG DeepMed_s12 (SPAdes) (version 2) | ecosystem: Environmental > Aquatic > Marine > Oceanic | place... | reverse complement strand
GGAAAAGCAACAGGGAATTTTATTATGTTTTCCCAGTAATGGAAACGACTGGCCCGGTAAATACCAGGCAATTCAATTTGTTTTTATTGACTTCATAAAAAAAATCGCAGAAACTGAAACGGTCTTTTTACTGGTGGGGCGTGAAAGTATAAAGAATAAGGTGATCACTTTGCTTGAAGCGGCGCATGCCAACTTAGGTAAGATCATTTTTATACTGCAAAAGACCAATCGCAGCTGGATGCGTGATTCGGGACCTATCATTGTCAAACATAATGGTTCTCGAGAAGCTTTAAACTTCAACTTTAACGGCTGGGCAAAGTATGGGAATTACCGTTTAGACAAACAGGTTCCTAAACGTATGGCAGATTTTTTGGGTATTCCTTTACAGCAGGTAATGTACAATGAAGAGCCTGTGATTCTTGAAGGTGGCGCTATAGATGTTAACGGTAAAGGAACTCTGCTTACTTCGGAAGAATGTTTGCTTGACCCAAAAATTCAAGTGAGAAATCCAGGTTTTACCAAAGAAGATTATGAGAAGATCTTTGAAAAATACTTTGGCGTTACCAATACCATCTGGTTAGGAAAAGGCATCGCCGGTGATGATACTCACGGGCATATTGACGATCTATGCCGCTTTGTCGACGCAAAAACGATTGTAACCGTCGTAGAAACCGATACCAGTGATCCTAACTATGCAATATTACAAGATAATCTGGCCCGTTTAGAATTGGCAAAACTAGAAGACGGAAGCACTCCCAGAGTAGTGGCCCTGCCTATGCCTAAACGTATCGATTATGAAGACCTGCGCCTTCCTGCGAGTTATGCTAACTTTCTTATTCTGAATAAAACGGTTTTGGTTCCAACCTTTAATGACCTCAATGACAGTGTGGCTTTAAAAACGCTTTCTGAACTTTTCCCCAATCGTAAAGTCATTGGTATTTGTGCGCTTGACTTGGTTTGGGGTCTAGGAACACTACACTGTTTGAGTCAGCAAATTCCTTCTTAAAAGCTTTCAGAAGTTACGCCATTTAAAACCGTACATTTGCAGCGGTTAAAGCAACACCTTTTTGCTGCTAATTTTAGACTTATGGCATCTTTTGAAGATTTTAAAATAAATAAACAACTGCGCTACGCAATTGAAGATTTAGGTTTTACAACTCCTACACCTATTCAGGAGCAAGCATTTGGCGTGGTGAAATCAGGTCGTGATGTGGTAGGAATTGCACAGACCGGTACCGGAAAGACCTTTGCATATATGCTTCCGGTTCTGGAGAATTTAAAGTTTTCAAAACAGATCAATCCTCGCGTGCTTATTCTGGTTCCCACACGTGAACTCGTGCTGCAAGTAGTAGAACAGATCGAAGCTTACGGGAAATACAGTTCCATTCGTGTGGTTGGGGTCTATGGAGGAACCAACATCAACACCCAGAAAGAAGCCGTTATGCAAGGTTGTGATATACTTGTAGGTACTCCAGGAAGATTATACGATCTAGCTGTGAGCAGAGCGCTTCAGTTGAAGTCTGTAAAGCAACTCATCATCGACGAGGTTGATGTCATGCTTGATCTTGGTTTTCGTTTTCAGCTGGTTAATATTTTTGATTTGCTTCCGCAGCGCAGACAAAACATTATGTTCTCGGCGACCATGACCGATGAAGTTGACGAACTAATGGACACCTTCTTCACAACTCCAGAGCGTATACAGGTGGCGCTTAGCGGAACTCCGTTAGATGCGATTGAGCAGCACTATTATGAAGTTCCTAATTTTTATACCAAAGCAAACTTGTTGAATATCCTGCTGAAGGATAAAAATGAGTTTAAAAAGACGCTTATTTTCGTTTCTAATAAAAAGCTAGCCGATCGTCTCTTTAAAGCATTAGAAGAAGTTTTTGGTAATGAAGTAGGCGTGATCCATGCCAATAAAACCCAGAATTACCGAATTAATGCCATCGAGCAATTTGATGCCGGTACCTACCGTATTCTGGTCACTACCGATGTGATGGCCCGCGGACTGGATCTTGACGAAGTGACACATGTTTTTAACGTAGATGTGCCGCGTTTTGCTGAAAACTATATGCACCGTATAGGCCGTACCGGTAGGGCAGGAACTACAGGTAAAAGTTATTTGCTGGGAACTCCCGATGAACAGGAACGTAAAGAAGCCATCGAAAAGCTGATGGATATGCAACTTCCACAGGCTGATCTTCCTGACGGACTTGAAGTCTCTAAACGATTGATTCCTGAAGAAGAACCCAATTACGTTGAAATAAATAATCCTACCAAACGCGATGAAACGCGTGGTGCCAGTTTTCACGAGAAAAAAGAGAAAAATAAAAAGGTTAATTTGGGAGGAAAATACAGACGCGAATTGGCCAAAAAGTATAAAAAACCGAAAACCCGAGGCGATAAAAACTACAACCGCCGCAATAAACGCAAATAAGATTTTTTGTGTGTTACTTACACTTAATTGCATATTTGATAAATAGTTTCTTATAAAATTTCGTACTTTTTAAACTTTAAATGCATTTTTAGTTTAATTCTCACGTATGAAACGCAGAAATACGATTAAACTGCTCACCTTAGGAACAGGAGCAGTTTTTGTCACGCCTTTGGTGAGCGGACTCTTATCAAGCTGTAAAAGCGAACCGGACTATCCTAGTTTTGAACCTGAATTTTTTGATGCTGAAGAGCTTCCCTTGCTTAATGCAGTGATCGATACATTGATTCCGGAAACCGATAGTCCTTCGGCAGTTACTGTGGGAGTACCGCAAACTTTAGATCATATGATTTCCGGTCTATATTGGCCGGAACAAAAAGCGGCTTTTAAAGCAAATTTTTCAGCTTTAAAAGAATACCTCAATACGGTCAAAGGACAGTCTTTCATTAACCTAAAAGCAGAAGAAAAAACTGCGGTGCTGCAACAGCTGATCGACTCTAGAGAAGATTCAACTAAAACTGCACGTAATTCCCTTTTAAATATTAAAAACCAGTCTATTGGTTATTATTTAATTACGGAAAAAGTTGCTAAAAATCAATTGAATTATTTACCGGTTCCGGGGCCGTTTTTACCCTGCGTACCATTAGACGAACTTAACGGAAAAGCCTGGGCGATATGAGTACTCAAGATAAATTACCGGATACCTTTGATGCTATTGTCGTAGGCTCTGGAATAAGCGGCGGCTATGCCGCGATGGAGCTGTGTAAAAAAGGATATAAAACCCTGATTTTAGAACGCGGTCGCGATGTAAAACACATCGAAGATTATGATACGGCAAACGACGATACTTGGGATTTACCCTACAACGGTAGGGTGCCTAAAGAAGAAATCAAAAAGCATTACTTCAAACAAGATCGGCTCAATTGGTGGGTGAATCAGGATAACAAAGCTTTTGTTAATAAAGATGATGAATATCCCTATGATGAGATCGAACGCTTTGATTGGATACGTGGGCATCACGTAGGTGGACGCTCCATCATGTGGGGAAGACATTGTTACCGCTGGAGTGATATCGATTTTGAAGCCAATAAAAAGGAAGGCGTGGCTATAGACTGGCCCATACGCTATGCAGATATTGAACCTTGGTACGATCAAGTAGAAACTTTTGTAGGTGTAAGCGGTCAGGCTGAAGGGTTAAAGCAAGTGCCTGACGGAAAATTTCTAAAACCCTTTGAACTCAATTGTGCCGAGCAGGATTTTAGAGAAAAAGTGAATGCCCAATATCCCGAGCGTGTGGTAACTCCCGGGCGCATCGCCAATTTATCTGAATACGATCCTGAAGTGCATCTGGGTACCCGTGGGCAATGCCAGACCCGTAACCGTTGCTGGCGTGGTTGTCCGTTTGGGGCGTATTTTAGTAGTCAGTCTGCGACCTTACCGGTGGCTCGAGAAACAGGCAACCTTACTGTTAGACCGTTTAGTATCGCTGCAGAAGTACTTTATGACGACGCTACACAACGCGCTACCGGCATTCGAGTAATTGACGCCAATACCGGTGAAGAGCATATTTTTAAAGCGAAAATTATCTTTTGTAATGCCAGTACTGTAGGAACCACGGCTTTGCTTTTGAATAGCAGATCAGCACGTTTTCCTAATGGTTTGGGGAACGACAGCGGCGAACTAGGCCACAACCTGATGGATCATCATTACGGAATGGGCGCAGGAGCGGAATTCCCCGGGTTTGAAGACACCTATTATCAAGGCCGAAAAGCTAACGGTTTTTATATCCCAAGATTTAGAAATATTGATGAAGAAACCAAGCGTGAAGATTATTTGCGCGGTTTTGGCTATCAAGGAAATATCTCCAGAGGTCGAAGCATTCCTGACGAAAAAATAGGAGTAGACCTCAAAGAAGACATTTTTAAACCTGGCCCGTACACCGTTTCTGTGGCGTGCTTTGGCGAAATGTTGCCGTATCACGAGAATCGTATGTTTCTCAATTTTGAAAAACGCGATCAACACGGAATGCCCATCATAACTTTTGATGCCAAATTGCGTGACAACGAAATGAAATTACGGGAGGATGGCGTGCAATGTGCAGTCGAAATGCTTGAAGCCGCCGGTTGTAAAAACATATGGACGTATAACGACCTCACCGCTCCCGGAGCCTGTATTCACGAGATGGGAACTGCAAGAATGGGCAATGACCCTAAAACCAGCGTGCTCAACAAATGGAACCAAATTCACGCCGTTCCTAACGTTTTTGTGACCGATGGATCCTGTATGACCAGCAGCGGTACCCAAAACCCAAGTATCACCTATATGGCACTTACCGCACGAGCAGTGGATTATGCTGATAAACAGATGATAGCAGGAGTGTTATAAATATGGATATTATTAAATACACAAAGGAAGTTTTAAATCATATTGAAGAAATTGATGATATAGTAGATAGTTACTTTGAACCTATTAAAGATTTAACCGATACAGCTGAGGACATATTTACTCCACTTAAAATTGTTCATTCTTTATATACTTTTAATAGAAAGAGAAAATTTAAGTCTTTTTTAAAGTACTACGCATTAAGCCTGAAAAACCGAGATTTTCAAAAGAATGATAATGATCAATTATTTAAATATCTTAAAAATGAGAAAAACTATAATTTCATTTATGATACTATAGATAGTGCTATAAATTCAAAATCAATTTATGGCTCACGGATACTTGCGTATTTTGCAGGTATTATTTTGAGCGAAAAGCGTGATCTAACATTTAGGGAAATTATAATTCTAGAATCTTTAAGGGAATTAAATGATTTTGAACTCAGCCTTTTTGTTAAAGTCTATTCAGTTGTTGATCTGAGTAAAACTGTAAGTATACAAGACTATCCAAATCAATTACATAATGAATTAATGTATGAAATGATGATTACCAAAATGGTTAATCTAAGAGTTTTCAAAAGTGCACCAATACTGGGTTCTGGTAGGCCAAAAGCTAGTTTTGATTCAACTGAAATAGCTGAAGATATTTATTTTTTAATTGAAGAAATGGATATTAAAAATGCCTTGTTAAAATATTAAACCTCCCCATCCCAAACTAAAACGTCTTCCGGCTGCATCACATTCAATTTTAAATTCCCAATGCGTACGCGCACTAATCGCAAGGTGGGACAATCAATCGCTGAAGTCATCTTGCGTACTTGTCTAAACTTGCCTTCGGTGATGGTGATGCTTAACCAAGTGGTTGGTCCGTGGCGGGCATCACGTATTTTTTTTCCGCGGTCGGGTAGTGCCGGGGATGTTTCTAAAATTTTGACACCACAAGGTTTGGTATGGTATTTTTTGCCATTGATCCCGATTTCAACACCTTGGCGTAGTTCTTCCAATTGGGCTTTTGTAGGTATCCCGTCAACTAGGGCATAATATTCTTTTTCGATCCCGCTTCGGTTAATGTGATCGCTCAATTTGCCATCGGTGGTCATCAGCAACAAGCCTTCAGACTTTTCATCTAAGCGACCAATAGGCATAATTCCGTCAGGCCAGGGATATAATTCTGCAAGAAATTTTTTCTTTCGTTTTTGGTGTAAATCATTGCTGCTCAACTGACTTAAATAGCCGTAAGGTTTAAAGAGTAGAAAGTGTTGATGTGTTGCCAAGCTGCAGTTTTTTTCGCCTTGCAAACCTAAGCAAACACTAGCAAATTAGGCTCCAAGCTTTAGCATTCAATACAAGCAGTTTAGCCCGCAATAGCTTATTTTTGGATACTTCAACGCAATACAGATTCTTTTTTGCTTTTATGACAGGAAAACAAAAGCGCAAGCAGCAAGCCAAAATTCTTAGACAATTTAGAAGCGTTCACAGAGCGATGGGCGCAGTATTATTTGTGTTCTTTTTTGTGATCTCGGTTTCGGGACTTTTACTCGGAGTCAAGAAAAACAGCGGAGATCTATTATTACCCAAAACACAGAAAGGCACTACAACCGACTTGACGCAGTGGCTTCCGCTCGAAGAGCTCAAAGAAAAAGCCATCAACGTATTGCACGATTCGGTTTCCCCCGATTTAGAGACCAAATTAGACCGTATTGATGTAAGGAATGAAAAAGGAATCGTCAAATTTATTTTTGATGCGCATTATTACGGCATTCAATTAGATGGGGCAACCGGCGAAGTTTTACACATTGGTAAACGGCGTTCTGATGTGATCGAGAACATTCATGACGGTTCGATTCTCGATAATTATTTGGGAACCGGCGGCTATATCAAATTGGTTTATACGGTAGTGATGAGCATCGCCTTGTTGCTGTTCACCATCACCGGATTCTGGCTGTGGTACGGCCCAAAACAGATGCGTAAAGGCCGCAATTAATTTCATAAACCCTAAATATGCTGAAACAATTTGGTGGTAAAATCACGCCCGAATTAAAAAAACGCTACGAGCAATCTCCCAATTGGAAGGATGGATGTTTCAAGAACATAGAAGAAACCACGATGGACGTTGGTCTTGCTGAAATGCCGGGGATGCTTTGGAAAATGTTTTTTGGTAAAGGAAATTCTATACCTGATCAAAATTTACCCATCGAGAGTTTTGATAAATCGGCTTTCTTGGCGCCTGATGATGCTGTTAAATACATTTGGTACGGGCACGGCGTTTATTTACTGCGTATCGCGGGCAAAACGATTTTGATCGATCCTATGCTGGGACCTGATGCAGCACCTATTGCGCCGACAAAATCCAAACGTTTTTCTGAGAATACGCTGAATTTGATCGATGACTTTCCGCAGGTTGATTTGATGCTGCTAACCCACGATCATTATGATCATCTGGATTATGCGAGTATCAAAAAACTACTTCCAAAAGTCAAAAACTATTATGTGGCTTTGGGTTGTGGTCGGCATCTCGAAGCTTGGGGCGCTGCAAAACAAAGCATCACCGAGTTTGACTGGTGGGATACACATACTTTTGACGGACTTGAAATCACATTTACACCGAGCAGGCATTTTTCCGGCAGAGGATTACGCGACAGAGCTAAATCACTTTGGGGTGGATGGGTTATAAAATCTGCTGAAACTTCTATTTTTCATACCGGCGATGGTGGTTATGGGGCGCACTTTAAAGAAATTGGGGAGCGTCTTGGCCCGTTTGATCTCGGCTTGGTAGAATGTGGGCAGTATAACGTACGTTGGCAGGCGATTCATATGTTGCCTGATGAGGCGGTTAAAGCTGCACTTGACAGCGGGGTGAAAAGAGCCACACCTTATCATTGGGGCGGTTTTAAACTCGCTTTTCACGACTGGACAGAACCTGCTGATCTTTTTACTGCCGAAGCCAAAAAACAAAACCTTGAAGTTACGCTTCCGCGATTGGGGCAGTTGATGCAGCTACAACAAGATGCGCAAACCGAGCAATGGTGGGAAGATTAAAACCGATCTATGGAGAAAAAAGCGATCTATGCGGTAATCCTTGCAGCGCTTATAGCAGGAAGTAATGGAATTTTGATCAAGGCGATGCCCAGTTTGAGCACGGGAGCCATCGGTTGGTTTAGAGCGGGAGTTCCTGTTTTATTTTTACTTCCGGTATTGTTGCGCACAAACCAACTACGCATAAAGGGGAATACTAAAATGCTACTGTTTGCCTCGGTAATCAACGCGGTACGAACGTATTTTTTCTTGATGGCTTTTGTATATACTTCGGTAGGAAATGCAATAGTATTATTTTATGTATATCCACTCTTCATCACCATTATTGAAACTACGGTTTATAAAGCGCCCATTAGCAAAAAGCAAATCCTATATATGCTTTTAGCCTTTGCAGGAATTGCATTTACCTATGCCGATAAAGAATTCAGTTTTGAGTCCCGGGATTTTATAGGAATGCTAGCCGCAATTCTGGCTGCCGTTGGATATGCGTTCTTTGTTTCAATCTTCAAACGGCAAACCCAAGACTGTAACCGCAATCAATTGCTTTTTTACCAAAACTTGGCAGGAGCCGTTTTATTCATTCCTTTTTTATTCGGTTTGAAAGACGTTGAGCTCACACATATGGGAATCGGAATATTTTACGGTTTACTTATCGGGATCGTGCAATTTGGTCTGTTTTTCTTCGGCTTAAAACATTTAAATGCGACCACAGCGGCTTCATTGATGTATTTAGAGGTATTAAGTGCTGTAATCCTAAGCTTTTTTATACTGAAGGAACAATTGAGTTGGAATACCTACATCGGTGGCGCCTTGATTTTGATAAGCAGTTTTTTTATTTCCCGATTGAATAGAAAAACATCTTAGCTTCTAAAAGTTTAAAGAGCTAGGTCTTGCCGAGATTGCGTTAAACTTAAGCCAATCCTTAATCAATCCCTTGACATACGGGAGCTGATCGCTTATTTTGTATAAAAACAAAAACTATGAGCGAAGTAAAAGCATATGGTGCTGCTGACCCTAAAGCAGACCTAAAACAAATCAACATTGAACGTCGTGATGTCACTCCGCGCGATGTGAAAATTAAAATAACCTATTGCGGTGTGTGTCACAGTGATATTCACACCGTACGCAACGATTGGGGAGGTTCAAAATACCCTGTTGTACCCGGACACGAAATCATTGGTAAAGTACTTGAAGTAGGTAGTGAAGTTTCTAATGTAAAAGTTGGAGATACCGTTGGAGTAGGATGTATGGTAGATTCTTGTAGAGAGTGCGAACCATGTAAACACGACCTGGAGCAATTTTGTGAGCAGGGAATGGTAGGTACCTATAACGGAAAAGACAAACATTTAGGAGGCCACACTTACGGTGGTTATTCTGAAGAAATTATAGTAGATAACTATTATGTTCTTCGAGTTCCTGAAAATCTTGATGAGAATGCAGTAGCGCCGTTGCTATGTGCTGGTATTACAACATTTTCACCTTTAAATCACTGGAAGGTAGGTAAAGGTGATAAAGTGGGTGTTATTGGTTTAGGTGGTCTTGGCCATATGGGAATTAAATTTGCTCACGCAATGGGAGCACACGTGGTAATGATCACTACAAGTCCCGGAAAAGCGGAAGATGCCAAGCGTCTGGGTGCTGATGAAGTATTGATCTCTAAAGATGAAGAAGCTATGAAAAAGCACGCTAATTCTTTCGATTTCTTACTGAATACGGTTCCTGTTGGACACGATATCAATCCATATTTAAGTCTATTGAAAATTGATTCTACGATGTGTATGGTAGGAGCTGTAGAGCCTCTAGATGCAGTACACGGTGGTAATCTAATTATGGGTAGAAAAAATGTTGCCGGTTCATTAATTGGTGGAATTAAAGAAACTCAGGAAATGCTCGACTTTTGTGGTGAGCACAATATCGTGAGCGATATCGAGATGATTGACATCAACACCATCAACGACGCGTACGAACGTGTAGTTAATGGTGATGTAAAATACCGTTTCGTAATTGATATGGAGTCTTTGAGAAACTAATCTGAATGGACATTCCGAATAAATAAAATCCGTTGGAGTTTCTCTAACGGATTTTTTTATGGGTACAAGTTTCTAATTTGGTAAAGCATATTGGCAAAATTGACAAGTCAACCTGAATCTTAAGGCTCAATTTTGCTGTATGAATACACTTTCTAAACTAGGCATCTTCTCCTTACTTTTAATAAGCAGTCTTACCATTATGGTTGGGAGTGCAATAGCTCCGGCATTACCTGGGATTGTTGCTGCTACCGATTTTAATTTTTCACCAAGTTTACTCATAACGCTACCGGCATTGGGCGTGCTCATTTTTGCACCTGTAGTTGGAAGACTTATTAATCGCTTGGGAGCTTTTAAATTGCTGGCTTTAGGTCTAATTCCCTATGCAGTCTTAGGAGTTTTAGGCGCATATCTGGAGAATCAATACCTTCTAGTTGTGGACCGATTCTTACTAGGTGCAGCGACAGTGGCCATTCAGGTTTCTGTTACAGCACTCATAGCACAATTTTTTTCGGGAGCATATCTCATGAAAATTATCGCCTGGCAAGGGATGGCCATCGAATTAGGCGGTGTGATCTTTTTATCAATAGGAGGGATGCTGGGCGAATGGCATTGGCAGGCACCGTTCTTCATATATGTATTGGCATTAATTTGCCTGGCGCTAATGTATTATACCCTTCCTAAGAAGTCTATTAGTGAAGAAAAAGTATCAGAATCCACCTCAAATACAAGTTCTTCGGGCAAGGTGTGGACTATCGCCGTGGCTTCGCTATTTGCGATGGTACTGTTTTTTGTGGCTTTTGTAACGCTACCACTATATCTTGATGAAATATTTGACTTTTCTGAATCCACCACCGGCTATTTTATGGCATTTATCTCGTTTATTGCCATTCTAACAGCAAGCCAAATGCCTAAGATTGCAACGAAATTGAAAGCTGGCAATACCGTGGTTTTAGGATTTGTATTTTTCACATTGGGCTATTTGGTCTTTGCTTCAGCCGCACAGATTTATTGGTTGGTAGTAGCCGCTATTTTAGTTGGTATTGGCTTTGGATTGACCGTTCCGCTCTTAAATCATATGATGCTAGAAGCCAGTACAACCAAAACACGTGGTAAGAATTTAGGGCTTTATTCTATGGGGATTTTTGGTGGTCAATTCCTGTCAACCTTTGTCACCTTTTTAAGTGCAGACTACAATACACTTTTCTATATCACAGCTATTTTAGGAAGTTTTATAGTACTTATTTTATTCTTTGCATTTCGGAAAGTATAACTTTTTCAATAGGCCTTTAAAGGAAGAATCGGTTAAAAGGAATCTTAGTATTTTTACTCAAATTCCTAAAACCCATGAATGCTTCACTTTGGAAACAAAAGCTCCAAATTCTTGATGAATTGAATCAAGATACTGAAATGTTTTCTGAGAATTCATTTGGTATTTTTTTCACACTTGAGACTGAAGAACCTTTGGTTTATCTGAAGCCTTTGAATGAATCTTTTGATCCAGAACATCGTTTAAACCAAGAAGGAATTTTGGTCAATTATGAGCGCGAACTGATAGAAGAAGATGATCAGGAATATGCCTTAGATGTGATGCAACTTTTTAATGGAAGTCAAACACTATCCTTTAAAGAAGCACCTAAAACCTATACGCAGTTGCTTAAATCGTTAGAGCTTTTGCGTACTGAATATGAATCGCAGCAATGCTCATACATAATGCTTAAAACCGTTCTTAAAGTAGTGCTACTGCATTTAATTCGGTTTCAGCAAAAATATTATGCCGTTCAGGAATTAGATCAAAAAAGGGTGTATGAGTTTCTAAAACTGATGGAAACGCATTATTTACAGCAAACAGAATCAGCCTTTTATGCTGAAAATATGGGGATTAGCGATAAAAGGCTTAATCAGATTTTAAAACAAAAACTCAACCGAACCGCAAAGCAAATCATTCAACAGCGGCAAATAACTGAAGCTAAGCGATTATTGATAAGAAGCGCATCAACCGTAAAGGAAATAGGGTTTGAGCTTGGTTTTAACTCATTGAGCAGCTTTTCCCGCTTTTTTAAAAATAGTGTAGGAGAGAGCCCTTCTAACTATAGATTGGCGCATTTGAGTTAACTCGCAATACCAGCCTGTTTAAAAATTTGCTGAATATCTTCAGCAATAGAGAACGGCTTTAGAGGCGGAACATTAGCACCACCTGGATTGCCCACCGGAACTTTACCTACAAAAGACTTAACTCCTCCAAAAACCAATCTTGGAATCTGCCCAAAAACTTCCTTTGCACTTTTTATTTTTAAACCAAATTGAAGCATTTTCCAATGCACATAACTATGCGCAAAAGGATACCGCTGACCAATAATATGAGCGCGTTCCAGATGTTGCCACGCGATTTGTAAATGCCCTTTGCTATAAGCTTCAGTATAGTGTTGCAGTTCCTGATCGTAATAAGGCTTTAAAGATTGAGGTAAACGCGTATAAAACTTCATATGGTGTAATTTTCGGTTTCAGTCTTCTAAAGATAACCTAAAATCTGTTACTTTTTAGATTTCACATTAAAACCGGGAGCCTCATAATCTTTAGGTAAATAATCTGCAGGAATCGTGCTCTGGTTTCCATCACGGGCAGCGCGGTAATGTGGAGAAAGAATCTCGATTCCGTTCTCATTACAAACATCCTGAATATTCTGATGTAAGTTTGAATAGATCGTCGCTTGCTTATTGGCTTCCCGAATATAGGCGTTGATCTGATAAGCCACATAAAAATCCTCGAGACTGGTTTGTAGCACAAAGGGTTGAGGATCTTTTAAAACTAACTCGGTGCGCAAGGCTGCATCAATTAAGGTTTGGTGCATATCTTTCCACGGAACATCATAACCAATGGTTACGGTCGTATGAATGATCAATCCTTTTTCGGGAGCGTCACTGCTGTAGTTTATCGTATGACTGCTCATTACTGTAGAATTGGGTATGGAAATGATCTCGTTCTTGGGTGTGCGTACACGGGTAACCAAAGAAGATTTTTCGATCACATCGCCTACGATATCACCAATTTTTACACGGTCGCCAATTTTGAATAAACGCATGTAGGTAAGTACCAAACCAGCAATGACGTTTGACAACGAACCAGCAGAACCAAAGGTGAACAAGAATCCTAAAAACACCGAAATTCCTTGAAATACCGGCGAATTACTTCCCGGTAAGTAAGGGAAGATCACCACAAAGGCAAAAGCAATTACCAATACACGCACCAGTTGATAAGTAGGATTAGCCCAATCTGGATAAAAACCATTAAAACTGAGTCGGCCTTCAGCGATTTCCACTTTAAGGAAGTGAAGGAATTTCAGTAATAACCTAAATACAACAATGATGACCACAATGGCAAAAATGTTGGGTAAATAGTTCCAAACAGCTAAAAAGATTCCTTTGATCGGATTGATGATGTATCCAAAAAGTTCGTGAGCAAAAGATTCTGTCTGCGGGAAAAAGCCGAAAATGACTGGTAATGCCACATAAATGGCCACAAGCACGGTAGTCCATTTTACAATTCTGTTAAGCAGTAATAAAACGTGTACTTGACGCTCGGTATCCAGTACCGTGTAATTTTTAATGGTTAAAGTTTTTAACCGCTTGTTCTTTTGTCGCTGAATTTTTAAGGCTGTCCATCGGAATAAGCGGAGAACATATTTCACAATAAGTCCGATGACGATCAATACCAAAACCGCCAGACCAATACTTTTTAAAAGATTGGTTAAACTGTGTTCTTCTTTGTAGGCAACCACTGCATCGCTTATAAGTGTTTTATAACCTGTGGCGAGTTCAAGAGGCGTGGTTTCAAACCACAAAGCATCAATATCGGTAACGCTCACGATATTCTGGTTGCCATAAACAACATCTACCGTAGCCTCGCTTACGGCTACTTTTAAAGAATCGGCATAGAACTCAATATTATCAGGAAGGCGTTGAATTCTGGCAGTAATCGCATTGGCACGTTCTTGAGGAGAAAAACTCCCTAAGCGATTGTAGATCATAAACAGCGTATCTTCTTCAAAACCGGTTACAGGAAATCCTCTTGTAGTACGCTTAAGGTTGGCGATCTGTTCTTTTTTCTGTGCTAAAAGCGCATTCTCATTTTCTTCAAACTGCTTGAGTTGTGCTTCCAGTTCGCTACGTTCCCGGTTATTTGTGGTACTCACTGCATTTAAACGTGCTTCAAGATCTGCACGTCGTATAGAATCTGCAAAGCGCTGTTTTTCTAATTCCGCTAATTTCCGAGCCAAATCCGTACCGGTAGTTGAAGCTACGGAGTCAGTAACTATAGTTGTACTGTCGGTTTGTGCGTAAACAACTACCGAAAGCATTAGGGTAAAAACAAAAAATAGACGTTGCACTAAAATCATGTCAATGACGCTTAAATAAGGCAGGAAATGTAGTCAATTTACAAGAATAGAATATCAGTAATCAAAAAATTTAGCGATTAGAAAGTTGTTTATGCGACCCATCACAAGAAGGAAGTCGGTTTGAAAGACCGCAGGTACAGTCATTAATACCTTTTCCAGAAAGAATTCTAGGAATGTATTTTTCTATTCGACTAAGTCGAGTGGCAGCCTGTTTTGCCCCACTAAAAAATAGTAAGTATCCTCTCTGTCTGCCGGGGGTAAGGCTGTGAAAAGCTTTGGATAAAGATTCATCTTCACTGAATTTTTGTTGAAGTTCTTTAGGAATATCAAATTCCGATGTCTTTTTAAAATTGATCTTTCTTCCTGATGACTCAATTGCGATTGCTTGATCGATATACTCTTTTATAAGGTTCTTCTTCTTTAAAATTTCTTCAACCGACTTGAAATTCAAAAGTCTAACAGATTGAGAATTAGCTCCAGGAGCTTGAAGTGCTTTATAGGTATCTTCAATAAGAACGCCTTTAAAGAAACTTAATGCACATCGATCCTTAAAACAACTTATAATAAGTACGTTAGCTTGGTTGTATGTGTAACACGGATTGTTCCATTTAAAGGTTTCTTTCAATTCTGAATTTAAAACAAGCTTCCGTAGCGCATTCAATTCCCTATGCCATGGTCTGGCATCCTTGTAAAAAGCTTCAACTTTTGAATTCATTGGTAACTATTCTTTTTGACAACCATCTAAAACTGCCTGAATTCCTCTCAATGCCACTAAGGCAAACAGAGGTCTGTGATTTAATTCAGTATTCAGTTCGCCTACGGCTTTCTCCAGTAAAAAAGTTTCTAAAAGCACATGATAATCCCGCTCCGTATCCGGGATAAGATCAGAACCTTTTAAGGTCGAAATGTAGCCGTCGAGATAAAAACGCGAAACATAATAATACCAGGCTTCTGCCCAAGATTCAAGATGTTCTTCGCGATATTCTTCTGCGTAATTCTGTTGCATTAACGGGCTGTATGCAGCATAATGAAAGGAGCGAATCATAGCAGCGACATCACGCAATCCCGAGCGTAAAATACGGCGTTCACTAAAGGGACGCGAAGGTTCTCCTTCAAAATTAATGATCACAAAGTCTTTACCCGTCCAGAGCAATTGCCCCAATTGGAAATCACCATGTGTACGTATTTTTAAGGTATTGATCTTGTGTTTAAACACCCGCTTAAAGCAGTCTAGAACTTCATTTTTACGCTTGAGTACGGCTTCAGCTTCAGCCTGAATGGTTGCGGGCAAACTAGGAATAGAACGTCTCAAATTCTCAAATGCTTCGCGAGTAACGCTTTGCAAGGAAGAATATAAAGAACGCTGGTAATGTAAAGAGAATGCTTCGTGTTCAAAGCCTTTCAATTCTTTGTGGCTTGCCAGCGCCTGATGCATTTGTGCGCTGCGACGTCCTAACAAACTTATGCGCTCTGGGAATAAGCTTTCTACCAAATCACTTTCGGGCTCTTTGAGGTCCTCAAATAATAAGGGTTTGGTACGTAAGCCTTTGTCATAAGTAGGCTCTAATTCCTGAGCTTGCGTTTCAATACGTTCCATATAGCGATGGGCCGCATCTTTAGCATTTACCCAACCTGTGCCTACATTGGTCACAAGGTCCTGCATCATACCTAGAACGGCCTCGTTACGTTTCTGGGTATAGTACACCAATTTCCCCATATAATCCGGAGTGTTGGAAAATTTGACCGTCTCTGTCAGGTATTGTGAAAGCTCAGCATCAGGGTTTACTGTGCTATCCAAGCGGCGATACAGCTTTAAGAAATAACGATGGTCATAAATGATGGAGGTATTGCTTTGTTTGGATTCGATAATACGCGAACTCACTTCTTCAATATCCGAATCGGGGGTGATGTTTCCACGTTCAAACGCCAGTTTTTCTTTGCCGAATTTCAGCGTTGCTCCGGCTTGTAAACTATAAAAAAGCATAGCTCGAAAAGGTTCAACATATACCGAGTCTACCAGAATACCCGTGCTATCTTTAAAATGTACTTCGGCTAAAATTCCTTTTTGAGGTACAGCTTCCGTTAGGCTTTCGTATGAATTGGCGATATAACTCACCGGCAGCTGATACATTTCAGGAAGTCCCTCGTTAAAATGTACTTCAACGATCAGGTTTTTAACTAAAAGATCGTCTTTGGAAAGATCCAACATATTGGTGATTTCCATCGACTGAATGATGCGGCTGGTGTCACCAAACCAGTATTTACTTTTAAAATACGCCGGCAAAATTTTACGCTCCAGCAACTTGATGTTTTTAGCATCAAAAAGCCGCTCCCAATCAGTGGTTTTTACTTGAGGTAGTGGTCCGTCTTGCGATTCACTCTCGCGTTGCGTCAGGGAGAACCAGTAATAGCCATGTGGAGCAAGTGTAAAGAGGTACGGTCTGTTGCTTATTCTAGGAAATTTATTGTGACTGAAAACTTCGACAGGAATATAGTCGATATAGTCATCCAATTCGAGTTCTACAGCTTGAGAGAAACGCGATAAGTTGGCAAGTACCAAAATGGTCTCGTCTTCATAGCTACGTGTAAAAGCCAGAATTTTTGCATTAGAAGGCGATAAAAACTGAATGTCGCCGCGACCAAAAGCTTTAAAGCTTTTACGCATATGCATCACGCGTTTCATCCACCACAATAAAGAGGATGGGTTCATTTGCTGTGCCTCAACATTTACCGATTCTGATCGGTACTGTGGATCAATAATCGTAGGTAAATACAACTTTTGCGGATTGGCCATCGAGAAACCGGCGTTTCGGTCTGCTGTCCACTGCATCGGCGTACGCACGCCATCGCGATCTCCTAAATAAAAATTATCACCCATCCCGATCTCATCACCGTAATACAATACCGGAGTTCCTGGTAGCGAGAATAGCAAGACATTCATCAGCTCGATCTTATTACGGTTGTTGTCGAGTAGGGGAGCCAGACGACGTCTGATGCCCACATTGATCTTTGCCTTAGGATCTTTAGAATAGACCTTATACATATAATCCCGTTCCTCATCGGTCACCATTTCTAGGGTGAGTTCGTCATGATTTCTCAGGAAAATCGCCCACTGGCAAGACTCCGGAATGTCTGGCGTTTGGTCAATGATATCCATAATAGGATAACGGTCTTCCATTTTTACCGCCATAAACATACGCGGCATAATGGGGAAATGATAATTCATATGACATTCATCACCATCACCAAAATACGCTGCAGAATCTTCAGGCCACATATTGGCCTCTGCTAACAAAAGTTTATTATCATGATTTGCATCAATATGTGCTCTTAACTTTTTGAGGAACACATGCGTTTCCGGAAGGTTTTCACAGTTGGTGCCATCGCGCTCAAAAAGATAGGGAACGGCATCCAATCTAAATCCATCAACTCCTAAATTGCACCAATAATCCATAATATTGAATACTTCTTGCTGTACATCAGGATTGTCAAAATTCAGATCGGGCTGATGTGAGAAGAAACGGTGCCAGTAATAAGCTTCAGCCTCTGCATCCCACGTCCAGTTGGAGGGTTCGGTATCTGTAAAAATGATACGTGCATCTTTATATTTTTCTACATTGTCGGTCCACACATAATAATCTCTGTATTTTGAACCCGCTGGCGCTTTACGTGCACGCTGAAACCACTCATGTTGATCTGAAGTATGGTTGATGACCAATTCGGTAATGACTTTTAATCCACGTTTATGGGCCTCTTCAATAAAGCGTTTAAAATCTTCAACCTCCCCGTAAGACGGATTGATGCTGTAGTAATCTGCGATGTCATAACCATCATCGCGCAAAGGAGATGGGTAAAAGGGCAATAACCAAATGGCTGTAACTCCCAGATCTTCGAGATAATCCAGTTTTTGCAACAGACCTTCAAAATCACCTATACCATCGCTATTGCTGTCAAAAAAGGCTTTGATGTGAAGTTCATAAATGATCGCGTCTTTATACCAATTTTTCTCATCATCGATAAAGGGAGTGATTGCCATGAAATGTCGTTTATTTTGGTTTGTATGTAGTTAATGGAGTTTCGCAAATAGGCGAAAATGTTAAAGTTAACGAAGTCAATCTAATTCTCTCGTTAAATAATAATTAAAGCCTAAAAATTAGCTTGAAGATCAAGCAACTTAGGTCTAAGTTTGAACTATTCAAACCTTTATTCGGGAGGTTTAGATCTGCTAAAAGAGGCCTAAACCCTTTTTAAATACTGAATAACAAAAGTTTATATATTTTTTCTAAAAACCAGTTCCTTAAGATTATCGTACATTTTGCAGCAGGAATTGTATCTTGCTGCCGTATTTAAAATTTATTATGCTAGACGCTTACTTTAGAGCCCTTGAAGAATTCAGTCCTTTAGACGCCACAGCTAAGAAGCAGCTTGAGGAGTTTATTGTAGTAACCAAAGTCGTGAAAAGCGATTTTATCCTTGAACAAGGCGCGGTTTGCAATTATATCTATTTTTTAGATCAGGGTTTTGCCCGGCAATTCTATTATAAAAATGGAAAGGAGATCACCGAATGGTTTGCGGCAGAGAAGGAGTTTTGTTTTTCGATAGAAAGTTATTTTCACCATACACCAAGCAAATTAACGATTCAGGCGCTAGAAGATTCGGTGGTCATCGGTTTGCATAGGGACGCTTTAATGGAATTGAGTAAAAAGCATAGTCAAATAAGCCAATTGGCCTTAAACATGCTTTCTACCTCACTGGTATATTCTCAACAGCGAATGGAAACGATTTTATTTGAAAGTGCCAAAGATCGCTATAAGCATTTGCTTGAGACCAAACCCAAGATCATACAAAAAGTACCGCTAGCCTACATTGCATCCTTTTTAGGAATTACGCAAGAAACCCTAAGTCGAATACGTGCAAAACTGTAAATTTTTCTTAAAAATGGACTTATACTGATTATTTGATAAATGTCAAACATATTCTGTATCAAACACTTGATATTTGTATCACAATTATGAGTTAAGATAATTGAGTGTTTGTTGAAACTCTTTCACCCCTTTGAGTTTAATATTGATAAAGATAATTAGGTGTCCCCTAAAACCTAATTGTTTATTGTGGAAAGCAGCTCTAAAATAGAGCTGCTTTTTCCATTTAAAGCGGAAAGCGATACACAAGCTCCAGTTTAAATAAAGCCCCTTTTTGAAGTGGGATATTCAATGGATTGCGATCATCTCCCAAGAAAAATAAACTCAGTCCTAAAGCTACTTTATCACTTTGTTCAAAAACCTTGTAGGTTCTTGTTATAGAATATCCGGCTTTGGCTTTTAAAAAGAGATGTTTAGCCACAGGATAGCGCACATACGCAAAAAATTCAGTGGTATTCTTAGCAAAATATTCCGCAGTAGATCCAAAATAAGGGTTTGATAGTGCGTAACTCGATGTGAGTCCGTTAACATCACCACCAATATTGATCTTATCGGTAAGCATATAATTGATATCGCCGTTAATCGTGGTAATATAGGCTTCAAAACGCTGAGACGGACTCAAATAATAAAACCCTGCATACGGTACTAAAAAAAGTCCAAATTCTTCCGTATTGGCATACAAACCGAATTTATAATTGAGGTGTTCATTTTTTTTTAGCGTAGCTAAAGCTAAGCCACCCAATTGAAAGCCTTGAGTGGTGATGTGATCAAGATCTGAAGCTATCTTCGGAATTATTAAATATGTTATCGCCAGCTTTTCAGAATATCTGTGATTCAATCCCAATGCGATCCCCAATGAGGCTAAGGTGGTTCGCTGGGCTAAGCTTGGATCTAAGCGTAAGGCATTAGATTCTAACATAAGATTGGCGATAAACGTATTTTTATCATCCAATACACGAGGGAAAGTAAACTGAAACTCCAATTCTTCAACCTGTGTTTGATCACGGCTATTTTCAAATGAATTTTGAGGTGTTACAGAGTAGGCGAGATTGGCCAGATCAATATAATTTTGAGCAACGCATTTTGGAATACTAAATAGGAGCAAACCGCTCAAAATAAGTGTTTTCATAAAACGAATATAGGTAAGTAAACTACCTCTGGCAAGCACGGGAGAATTAAAACCTACAGCATTACCCATAAAAAAAGCGACCCATAAGGTCGCTTTTTAATACTATAAATGGTGATTCTAGCTAGCTACTTGCTCTACTTCCTCTTCCACTTTTGCTTGTTCCTTAGCCAATTTATTTTTTAAGGTTGCAATATTGTCAGATACGGTATCTTCTACTTCAGTATAGGTATCTTTCATTTTAGTACCCAATTCATTGACTTTGTTTTTTAGGCGCTCTTTTTCTTCTGGGGTTGCATTATTATATCTCCACCATGCAAAAAGTCCTCCTGCTAATCCTAAGAGTGCTGCTGCGATTCCTGCATTTTGATTTCTAGTTGTCATAATTTTTTCTTTTTTAGTTTATACCTCTAAGGTAAGCAAAGCCTGTTCCACTGTCAATTAACCTAACTACTTTAATATAAGTTTAATACTAAGTATTAAGATTAAGTGAAAGGGAATCCCTCCATCTAAATTTCATGAATTTAACCCTGCGATTAGGGGAAAAACCCTGACTCCACGAGCTTTTATTCTCTCTATCTTGGCAGTATTAAAACATCTACTATGAAACGTGTAATAGTCACCTTGATATTCGTATTTATTTTAGCCTTTGCGACCTTAAGTGCGCAAACAACAATGTATCTTAAACTCCCTGATATTGAGGGTGAATCACAACAGCAAGATCACGAAGATGAGATCATTGTAAGCGGCGTTTCTTGGGAAGTTAATATTCCTGAGGCTGCACTTTCAGGGAGAATGCGGGCACGCACTTCCTTCTCCGGAATTACAATAAGCAAAGACACCGACCTCGCCACCAATGCGATGCTTGATTGTATCGCTAAAAATAAAAGGCTCGGGAGTGTTGAATTGACCTTTATGACCAATGCTTCTGATGGCCTCTACGAGTATCTGATTTACGAATTGGATAATGTGCGCATCACTTCATATAAAATGGAAGCGTCTGAAGCAACTCAAAAACCTAAGGAAGTATGGACCTTAAACTTTGAAAACATCTCCAGTGTGTATAAGAAATTTGATGACCGGGGCCGATTAGATGACGAATCAGAATTTGAATATTCGGTGCTTAGAGGAAATTAAGTATTAGCCATAATACATTAAGTTGAAAGCTCGGCAGCATCTATTGTTGCCGGGCTTTTGCATTTAGCATTCATTTTGATAAGTTTCACTTTTAAAACCGACTGACTACCTACACGCAAAACCTAGACGTATGCATTTTAACCTGAATAACCTCTTTACCGATCAACTTCCGGCAGATCCTAATTTTGAAAACTCCAGAAGACAGGTAATGCAGGGTTATTATTCGTTTGTTACTCCTAAAGAAACAGCAAAACCAGAAGTACTTCATGTTTCAGAAGAAATGCTTGAGGCTTTAGGAATTTCTAAGGAGCAAGCAAATACCGAAGAATTTCTCAACGTATTTACAGGGAATACCGTTTTGCCCGATACGCATCCGTATGCGATGCTGTATGGCGGACATCAGTTTGGGCATTGGGCCGGTCAGTTGGGAGATGGGCGTGCGATCAATCTCTTTGAGATCGATCATAACGACAAGCATTGGGCAGTGCAGTTGAAAGGAGCAGGGGAGACCCCGTATTCTCGATCTGCCGATGGTCTGGCCGTTTTGCGCTCAAGCATTCGGGAATATTTAATGAGTGAAGCGATGCATCATTTGGGAATCCCAACTACGCGTGCGTTGTCTCTGGCTTTGACCGGAGATTCGGTTTTACGTGATGTGATGTATGACGGGAATCCCGCATATGAAAAAGGAGCGGTGGTGTGTCGTGTGGCGACCTCGTTTCTTCGGTTTGGAAATTATCAGATATTTACCGCACGCAATGACGTCGCCGGATTACAAAAGCTCGTTGACTTTACGATTAAAAATTACTTCCCGGAGTTAGGTGCTCCTTCTAAAGAAACCTATTTAAAATTCTTTGCTGAAGTGTCAGCACGCACGCTCGAGATGATCATACACTGGCAGCGCGTGGGCTTTGTGCACGGTGTGATGAATACCGATAATATGTCGATTCTCGGACTCACGATCGATTACGGACCTTACGGTTGGTTAGAAGGTTTTGATTGGGGCTGGACACCCAATACGACCGACAGGCAACACAAGCGGTATCGCTATGGAAACCAACCCAACATTGGCTTATGGAATTTGTATCAATTGGCTAATGCGCTTTTCCCATTGGTTGAGGATGCCGAAGGTTTTGAAGAAATTTTAGATCGGTACAAAGAAGATTATGCTCAGAGATCTTTTCAAATGATGGCTGACAAACTTGGGCTAGAAGCAATACAGGAAACCGATTTAAAGCTCATTGCAGACTTGGAAGACTGCCTCTTGGCAACGGAAACCGATATGACGATTTTCTTTAGGAAGCTTGGAGATTTTAAAAAGAATGCTTCGGTGGATGGATGGAACCTGATTAAAGACGCTTTTTACGATTTAGAAAATACTTCTGAAGCTATAAAAATCCAATGGAAACAATGGTTTGAGGCCTATGCAGCGCGTTTGCAGCAAGATCAACAAAGTGATGAGGCACGTAACAAGAGAATGAACGCAACCAACCCTAAATATGTGTTGCGTAACTATATGGCGCAGCTGGCGATCGATGCCGCTGAGGAAGGAGATTATAGCTTGATCGACGAATTGTATGAAGTATTAAAAAAACCATACGAAGATCAACCGGAATACGAAAAATGGTTTGCCAAACGCCCCGAATGGGCACGGGATAAAGTGGGTTGCTCTATGCTTTCGTGTAGTTCGTAAAACAGATGATTCATCTTTTAGACAAAATCCTTCCTGGATATTCCTATGGAATCTATCACGGCAAAAAATACGGTATTTCACGCAGCGATTTCAACAACGGAAAAAGTATAAAGATCTACGCCGAAGAACTCGCGGGTACCGATTTTGTGAGTCTCAATGTATACTTTACCAATACCGAAACCTTGCTAAAACCCTGTGAAATGCCTGAGGAAAAAGTACTGGATTTTCTAGAAAACGTCAGCATTATAAATAATGAATAAACGCATTCATAAAATAGCCCTAGGCGGCGGTTGCCATTGGTGCACCGAAGCAGTCTTTCAAGCCTTGAACGGAGTTGAAAAAGTAGAGCAAGGCTATGTGGCTTCAGCAGTACCTTATGATGCGTTTTCAGAAGCAGTGATCGTTCATTTTGAACCTGAAATAATTCCGTTAGAGATGCTGATAGAGATTCATTTGCACACCCATAAAAGCACTTCAAATCATAGTTTTCGATCCAAATACCGCTCTGCCGTCTACTTTTATTCCGAGGAACAAAAACGGGATGCCCAACGCATACGAGCACAGTTACAAGAACAATTTGTGCAACCTTTAATTACTCAGGTTTTAGCTTTTAAACATTTTCAAGCTTCGCGGGAAAGTCTGCACGATTATTACAAAAGCGATCCGGAGAAGCCCTTTTGTAAAACCTATATTGCTCCAAAACTACAACTGCTGATGCAGCAATACGCTAAGCATCTTAAATAGGGCAGTTGCCGTATTGATAGTACACAATGTCTAATCTTAACTTGAGATCGTAAAAACTACGATCTATGAGAATACTAATACTAGTGCTCGTCTTTAGCTCTTCGTTATGGGCGCAAGGACCTTACGACATCAATAAGAATCAAAATTACACCAAGTTTACAGCCTTAAAAAAGGCGGGCAATAACAAGGAGGCTTTTAATGTAGGCTTCAAGTTGTTAGATGCTTTTTATACCAATACAGACCTCTATTTTGAAGTAGGGATCTCTAGAGCTGCTTTGTCTCAAGAACCGATTATAGGAGCACAACTCATTCAGACGGCTTATGATATGGAACCTATTTACGATCGTCTGGCTCAGTCGGCTATTGCGTATGCTTTTTTTGCCAAAGATCTACCACGAGCTAAGCAACTGCTGTGGGAATACAGTTATTTCCCACATCCGCCAGAGGATTTTAAGAGATCAGTAAAGTACTTAGAAGGCGCGGTTGATTATTATAAAAACACGCTTACGGCTTCACAGGTACAACAAGCGCAACGTATGCTTGAGGTTTATAAAGCAGAGGCTTCACAGAATATGATGGTTTTTTGGGAAAAGTTTAATCCTATATACAGCGCTTCTTCAAAAGATATTATACAAAAAGGGCCAGAACATTATTTGAAGATATTAGAACCGGTAAAACAAGAAATGAATGCCGGTAACTTTCCCGTAAGCTATTACAATGTAGCCTTAGAAACCCTCGCCATTCTTACATTTTGGAATAATTGGCAACAAGCTCATGTTTTAATTCCGGAGCTTAAACAACAGTTTTTAAATCCCAAAACTGCTCCGATGATGAAATTTAAGCTTTATGATATCCTTTCAAAGATCAATGAGGTTAACAGAAATTATGAGGAGAATATTACACTCGCGGTTATCATGCGCAATGAGTTGCCCCAATTTACCTATTCCAATTCGACCTTAATGCTTGCATTAAACAATCAGCTGTTTTCTTTAGTCCAATTAGAGCGTTATAAAGAGGCATTTACGCTGGCAAAAAGTGGTCAAAATTTTATAGACAAGGTGACAAATCCTGATGTAAAAATGAATGCCTACTACAATGTATCTCGCGCCTTAGCCTATGGTGGAGACAAAGAGAAAGGACTTCAATATGCTGAAGCTGGTGTTAATTATATGAAACAAAAAGGCTATACAGAACATCCTCAATTTGGTAAAACACTGCCTAGCAATCTTCAGACATTGAAATTTTATATGGATAAATCATCAGCAATTGAAACCAATATAAATTCAACAGACATTATTGAGCTATATGATTATGGTTTGCAGTTAGGAATGAAGAAAGAATATGCTGAAGCAGTTCCTTTTTATGAAAAAGCCTTTAAACTTCAAAAGCCGAAGGTGGTCTCAGCGAAGGGAACACAACGTACAGCACAGCTTGATCTTTTTACTAAAATAGGCGGAAACTTGATCGCTTGCCTTTTTGAAAGTAATCAGAAAGATAAAATCTTTACTGTTATGGAGGAGTTAAAATCAAACGGACTCCTCGCTACACAAAATCAAATGCCTCCATTAAGTCTTAGCGAAATACAGAACGTCTTAAAGGCTGACGAAGCCTTGATCTATTATGTAGATGTAATGCGAGGTAATATCAACGAAGGCGTTTATATGGCAGCCGTGATTACTAAAAACGACATTAACTATAGGTACATCAGCACCAATGGAGCATTAATGCGGGTTTATGTAGATCGTAATGCAGAGATTGGAGCTATCGAGAAGGTTATGGCACGACGCGAACTTCGTCAACCGGAATATACGGTATACCGAAATCAGGATGACGCAGGATTCAATCAATACAAGAAGGGGGAGTTTGTTCTTCTGGCAGAACTCTATCGCAATTTCTTAAATCCTAACGAAGGCGGAGAAGTACGTGAAGAATATACAGATGCGGCCTATCGAGATTACATTGCCAATTCCTTTTATACCGATTTGTTCAGCCGAATAGAACCTTGGTTTAATGACAAAAAACGTATTTATATTGCGGCAGACGCTGTACTTCATTTTCTGCCTTTTGAAAGTTTTAAAAACGCTGAAGGGCGCTATCTCGTTGAAGATTTTGAAATTGGCTATATCCCTGCCGGGAGTACGCTTGTGGCATTGCGCAAGCGGCCTAAAACCAATTATGAGATGAATGTGCTAGCCTTTGGCGATGCCAAATATCAAAAGCGTGCAAATCCCGGGCGTCAACTAAAATCAGCGGCAGACATAAAACGTCTGGAGCTTGATGTAGAAGCATCTTTACAGAAAAACGAACCTTTAGATTATGCGTTTGCTACATTTTCTAGCGAAGCGATGAATTATCTGAAAGGAGCAAAAGCCGAAGTACTTGCCATAAAGGAATTGGTACCAAAAACAGATTTGCGTCTGGATACTCAAATGACCGAAAATGAATTTAAAAAGATGAGTAGGGAAGGAGCACTTCATAACTATCAAACCATTCACTTATCAAGTCACGCGGTGACACATCCGTTTGTTTTTGACTTGAGTGGGATCGCATTTTCGGTGTATTCTTATCCAAAAGATGGCGAGGATGGAATGCTTACGGTAAAAGAAATGGCTCAACTAGATATCAATACCGACTTTATGTTTCTTAGTGCTTGTCAAACCGGTTTAGGAAAGTTAGTTCCGGGGGATGGAATTCAAGGGCTCAATCAGGCTATGTTAAAGGCCGGAGCAAATTCAACCTTAACCACACTTTGGTCTGTAAATGATTATGGTACCAGTATTTACACAAAAAGTTTGTATTTCAAGATCTTTCAAGAAAATAAAGACTACCTCACCGCCAGCACTGAAGTCAAACGCGAATTCATTAAGGGAGTCTATAATAAATATGCAGATCTGTCGAGTCCGCAATATTGGGCACCCTTCATCTATACCGGTAAGTAAACTACCTCAAGGAAGGCCCATAAGGCATTGATTGAAAACGAATTTTCAATATCGAGGCAAGCCTCGGAATATAAAACCCTATGGCGGCGCCAATACGGCAATTGCCGTATTGAACAGTGAGGACAGACTTTCTAGTTTTAAAACGTAAAAACTAAAGAATCTCAACCTCGTTTACCGAGTAAAAAACCTCAATTATGAAGACATTTATTCTAAGCAGTTTATTCTTTCTGTGCGCAATAGGTTTTGCGCAGGAAGCTCCTTGTACCAAAGGCGATTGCCAAAATGGCTATGGCTTTTATTACAACAAAACAACCGGCGATGTGTATCACGGTTTCTATCAAAATGGGTTGTATAACGGTGTGGGCTACAGCCAAAATAAAGCCAGTGATTATTATTATTCCAACTTTAAAGAGGGTAAACCAGACGGATTTACCGTGTATGATGAGGGAGAAGGACGAACCTCAGGCCTGTTTGATAAAGGAATTAAAATAGGAGATCACATCAGAGAGGTGCGCTCCCCACAAGGATTTTCAAGAGAATTGATCAGCTACGATCAGGGGCAGGTGCTTAGTCGTAAAATCTTTACACCACAGGATATTGCAGATGCTACCTGTATTTCTGGAGATTGCATAGACGATTACGGAATCTATTTTCAGAACAACACCATCATTTCAGGCAAGTTCGAAGGCGGAAGATTTACCTATGGTGAGATGATGCACATCGAGACCAAAACTTCAGACTTTTTTATGCCTCCGGTAGAGACCGAACAACAAACTCCATATTTCAAATTCAGTATCACTATGACCGACGATGGCGCAAACGAAGCGGCTTATATTTCGGTAGGTCCAAAAGCAAACGGGCAATACATTCTCGTAAATATGAAACAGAATAATTTTGTTGGAGCATTGTTTAAAGACAATCAATTGGTGGAACGGTATTAGTTGGTAAAAACTCAAGAATACCGATTGGAAGGTTGAATGCTATTAAAAAGTGTTCAACCTTTTTTTATGTTCAAACCTATGCTTCCTAACAAAACATTAACGACAACCTTAAGAAAACCTTGGTAGTACAAAACCTTAGATCTTGTTAACTTTAAAGAAAACCAACTAAAGTTAACCATGAGTTATATCGTAAAGATCAATGAAATTCACTTTATCAACCACGATGTATTGTACATCGAGACCCAAAAACCGGAGGGCTATACCTTCAAACCGGGTCAGGCTACTGAAGTAGCGATCAACAAAGGTAAATGGAAAGAGGAGAAGCGTCCCTTTACGTTTACCAATCTTCCCGAAGAAGAAGTTTTGCAATTCACCATTAAAACCTATCCCGAGCATAACGGGGTGACTGAAAAATTGGGAACGCTCCAAAACGGTGACGAGTTGATCATAGGAGATTCCTGGGGCGCGATTTCTTACGAAGGAACTGGAGTTTTTATTGCCGGAGGAGCCGGGATCACACCCTTTCTTGCAATCTTCAAACAATTAGAGCAAGAGGGTAAGGTTAGCGGGAATAAATTGTTGTTTGCCAATAAAAAGGAAGAAGATATCATCTACGCACCTGAACTAGAAGCACTTTTAGAAGAGAATTTTATCAATATTCTTTCTGACGAAAAAGACACGAACTATGCTACAGGGTATATAGATAAAGCTTTTTTAAACCAACACATTAACTCTACTACGCTTAAGAAATTTTACGTTTGCGGTCCGCCACCTATGATGGAGGCTGTGATCGATGGCTTGAAAAAAATGGGTGTTACCGAAGAACGTATCGTTCAGGAAGCAATGGAGTAATACAAACCATATATAAAAATACAAATTGATGAAAGCGATTGGATTTAAACAATCATTACCAATTACAGAAAAAGATAGCTTTATAGCATTTGAAACAGAGATACCAAAGCCTGAAGGGCGTGATCTGCTCGTAAAAGTTCAGGCCAATTCGGTAAATCCTGTGGATTATAAAATACGTCAGAATGCTGCAAAAGATCAGGTTTTAGATACGCCTAAGATTATTGGTTGGGATGCAGTTGGTATCGTAGAAGCAGTAGGAGAGGAGGTCGCTCTTTTTAACGTGGGAGATGCGGTATTTTATGCAGGCGATTTAACGCGAAGCGGAAGCAATGCCGAATATCAATTGGTTGACGAACGCATCGTAGGAAGAAAACCTAAGAATCTGAGCATCGCAGAAGCCGCAGCGATTCCGTTGACGGGATTAACGGCTTATGAAACGCTATTTGACCGCTTTAAATACAATACGGCAACAGACAAAGGTAAAAGCTTACTCATTCTGGCCGGTGCCGGAGGTGTGGGGTCTATAGCGATTCAATTAGCAAAAAAACTAACCGACCTTACCGTGATCGCCACAGCATCCCGTGAAGAAACACAAGACTGGTGTAAACAAATGGGTGCCGATTATGTGGTTAATCATTACGAACTTAAAGACCAACTTGCAGCCGCAGGGTTTGAGCAGGTAGATTTTATTTTTGACTGTGTAGATCTCAAAAGCTATTGGGAAACTGCTGCCGAACTGATCAAACCCCAAGGGCATATTGTAAGCATTACAGGAAGCAGCGAACCCCTAAATTTGAATCTGCTCAAGAATAAGAGCGTTACCTTCTCTTGGGAATTGATGTACACCCGATCGATGCATCAGACTGAAGATATGCAACGGCAACACGATATTTTAAATCATCTTGCGCAGCTCTTAGAAGATGGAACTTTACAAACTACGCTGACTACCACCTTTGAAGGCTTCAGCGTTGAGAACCTCAAAGAAGCACACAAGCTTCAGGAAAGCGGAAAAAGCATCGGCAAGAATGTGATCGTTTTCTAGATTACGTTAGAATGAATCATAAAAAATGCGCAAGAAAACCTCTTGCGCATTTTTTATTGGCACCGCCAAAGGGTAAAATACTCCGAGGCTTGCCTCGAAATTGAATATTCGTTTCCAAACAATACCTCTTGGGCTTGCCCTGAGGTGGTTTACTCTTGTGATGTTCTTATTCTGCTTCAGTAAGCGCGTCTTCCAGCGCTAAAGCTTCATCTTCTGCATTATCGGCAGGAACCGATTCTTTTAAACGCATAAATTCCTCCAGACGTTCTGAGTTTTCTTCCTCCCCGGTAAAATACGGGAATACATCAACGATAGGCGACTCAGCAATAGACGGAATATTAAAATCACCCATCGTGTCCTTCATCGCGTGCATCGTGTTCTCATAAGCCTCTTTGACATCATTGGCCTGAACAAGTAAATATTCGTTGGTTTTGCGCTCTTTTCCGCTTTCTTCATCAAAAGCGATCAAAGAAATTTTAGCTTTAAACCAACGGTCTGCATTTTCAAAAGGATGGATCTCTGCATAATTGGCCACTTTAATATTGGTGATCAAGATGCCTTCGCCTTCGCTCAGGTATAATTGCATTTCTTCGGTAATACGCTTTTCTGCTTCGGTATAAGAAACCGCATCTACCAGAAACGGTTCTGTTTTTAATTTTTTAGTTCCTGAAACTTCGTCGAGTTTAGGATATTTCACTTTGCATTCGTACCAGATTACACTCATAAATCAAATTTTTGGACGTCAAAAATAATCGTTTAGCAAGGTCAGACACTTCTAAAATCCAGATATATATTCACAATCTGAATGGCTTACGCATACCGTACTAATCCCGAGAAGGTTACAGGTTTTATTGTATGTTGTAGTTTTGATCCAAGAAAATTGAGGTTCCAAAAAGCTCACGACACCCACAATCTATTGATCAGGTTATGGAGCAAGCCGCATCGTAAATACTAACTTTGCGCAAATTCCTATAAGACGCTAAAAATGCTGGAAAAAAGAACGCAAGTACCCCAAAACTATGATCAGGATCCTGAAAAATTCATCTATTGTTTAGAAGGAGTTGCAGATGTCGAGATCGACCAGTTTACTGAAGTTCAAAAAAGTCTGGAAGAGTTGGCACTTCAGTTTGGTGTGGCCAGTATTTATCAAACCTGCGATACGATTGAAGGTCTGGAGGAGAGCCTGAACACCCTTATTATGGACGATCATTATTTTAAGGAATATGAAATTATCTACCTCGTTATGACCGGGGAGGCCAACAGTATTTCTCTAAACGGATATAACTACGATTTTCAGGAGATCGCAGAACTCTTTGAAGGGAAATTGAGAGGTAAAATTGTTCATTTCTCTAATGCTAAAGTCTTGGATCTCGACGAAGAAGAAGCCCAATATTTCTTAGATATTACCAATGCAAAAGCAGTTTCGGGCTATGGCCACGCTTTTAACGGATTAAGCAGTGCCAACCTCGACAAAGTCTACTTCAACTTGTTTAACGAAGACGACGACCTCGTGAATGTCGTAGAGCTTCTGCACGAAAAACACTATAAAGCCTGTAAATACTTAGATTTTAGAATGTACTATTAATAAGTAAGCATCAGCCTATTTTTGTCATGCTGTCCCGATAGCCATCGGGATCGTTTCAGTATTTCATCTCAAACTTTTACAACATCAGTAATGATACATGATTGAGTAATAGTTACCCCTATTGATGTTCATTCATTTTCTTTGCTTGTCCAAAGAAAACGAATCAAAAGAAAAGACCCTTTTTCTTAGGTATTTTTACCTTATCAGGCAAAACCGCAAGAAGGCTCCTAAATTTTTTCCAAGGTTTCAAAAATTTTTAACGAAGCCTTCTCACTATACTGAAGAAAAAGAACAGGAAACCCTTCGGGTATGGGGATTTATTACAGAAAACTACAAACCGAGAACTGAAGACTGCTATTGCCAACTGTTACAGCTTACTGAATTAAAACCGGCCTACTTTTTACATCTGTAGTAAAACAAGTGAAGCCTGCAGCGGTGGGTGTGGAGGATAGCCTAGCGCAGCGGTTTGCTATCCGCAGGATAAAGGATTTGCGTAGTTTTCAAAGATGTAAAAATAAGCCTAGACTTTTTTGTTTCTTTTTTGGGCGATGCAAAAAAGAAAAGGAGTACAAATAGAAGTTCTAGTTTATTCAAAATCAGTACCTGCCTATCTTTTGATCTGAAATAAAACAAGTAACGCGCAAAGCCAACTGCTACTGCCAACTGTGACTGCCAACTGCTACTGGCGACTGCAAACTAATACCTTCGTATTTCAACTTTCGTATTTAAATTAGTCTCCCGTCTAAAAGCTATCTTTACCCAAAACAACACTAATAATGGATCATAAACAGTATATGCAAGAAGCCGTAACCGCGGCGCTTAAAGGAATGCAAAACAATGAGGGCGGACCTTTTGGCTGTGTGATCGTCAAAGACGGAAAGATCATAGGCAAAGGAAACAACAAAGTTACGTCTACTAATGATCCTACGGCGCACGCCGAAGTCACGGCCATACGCGATGCGTGTAAAAACTTAGGTTCGTTTCAATTGGAAGGCTGTACGATATATACCTCCTGCGAGCCTTGTCCTATGTGTTTAGGCGCGATCTATTGGGCACGGCCGGAAAAAGTGTATTACGGAAGCACCAAAACCGATGCAGCCCACATAGGCTTTGACGATGACTTTATCTACGAAGAATTGAAATTACCTTACGCCGACCGAAGTATTCCCTTTGAACAACTAGCTCCAGAAGTTGCGATCACAGCGTTTCAGAAATGGGCGGTAAAAGAAGATAGAACTGAGTATTAAAATGAAATCAAGACTAAAATCGCTTTTAATTGGTGGATGCGTAGGAGGAGGGGGCTACGCCGCAATGATGGCCGCATTTGACTATTATGATGGGCAGGAATTCCGTCTTTGGAAATTTGGATTTAACTTCTTGATTTTTGGTGGTTCCAATGCTTTTATCACTTGGTATAGTCTAAAGCATGTCGATAAAAGACAGCATGAATAGACTTATTAAAAAACCATACATACCGTTTTTACTGGCCATTTTTCCAGTGATGCTTTTGGGATTCCTAAGCAGAGGAGCGGTGTTAGATATCAATATACACGACACCTATGTGATTATAAATTATTGGCATCTGGCGATATTGATCTCCGTACTCCTTGCGATCATCGGAATAAGCTATTGGGCGATGACAAAAACAAACAAAAACTAGCTACATGGCTAAGTACGATACACATAGTACTGACTTTTGGCGGAAGTCTAATGCTTTGGATTTTACCCAAATTTTATAGCGTAGATGCTTTTGCATACGCATACAATAACTTAACTATAGCCATTACTTTAAGCGCTTTGGTCATGTTGATCGGCCAGATATTATTTCCAATCAATATTGTGTATGGATTGCTCAAAAATAGAACTGGCAGATGACCTTAGAACAATTAAAATCAAATATCAAGTGGTGGGAATCCAAAAGATGGATTTATAATATTCTAGTGGGACTCGCGGGGGGCTTGGGTTTGTTCAAGATGTTGACTGCCACAACTTATGACTGGTCGTATTGCGATACCATTGCGATTATTATCTGGGGAATCGGAGCTAATCTATTTTATTCCCTAGGTACTTTATTAGAGCTTTTTGACTGGTATTATTTGAACAATAGATTACGTCTTCAACGCTTTAGAGAGCTTTTTTTGGTTTTAGGCACTGCCTTTAGCTGCCTGTACACTTATGGAAGTGTGCTAATTTATTTTATAAGTTCGGTATTTTAGTTATAAATGAATTTTTGCATCCAAAAAGGAATGATTTCAATAAAAAGAACCTTAAGAACCATAAAGCAACTAAGCTGGACGCAAAGATTTGCTGCGCTTATATGTTTTCTTTTTCTGTTTAGCATCGCTCTAAACCTATTTACTGAAGGCTTTAGATTCACTCCCAGATTTAGGTGGATTTATCAATATGGTCAGCTTATATCGATAGTTTTGTTCTACGGTACTTTTTTGGCTTCGTTGATCAATTCTCTTTTAATGACCGTAGAGGGATCAAACTGGAAAAAAAGCTTAGTTTGGACACTTATTAGTTCAGTTCCCCTCTTATTTATGATAATATCCTTTGTAGCTTGGTATTTTGAAGTGTAATCGGTCAAAATTATTCAATAACTTTTCTAGTCCTCAATCATGAAATAGTTTTTACTTTTTTCGTTACCGCGCGATTGTATCGCGTGTACCAATAGTATTATGTAACCAATACATTATCAATAATTTAACTCTGTTGTAAATCACAAGTTCTCAAAAGCGCTGGCATTCCCATTGCTAGATTCCTAAAAATTCACATAAGTGATTTAAATTCAGTTTATTACACTTGACTTTAGCCGAATTTGACTATACCTTAGTGTTTTAAAACCAAAGGTCATGGCAAAACCAACAAACAACATCGGCGCATTTAAAGGAACGATTGACGGGATTACCTATTACACCCTCAATGGAAAATGGATATGTAGAAAAGCGGCACCGCCCACCAAAGAACGCATCAATACCGACCCGCGTTACGGCGAGGTTCGCAAAAACAATAAAGAGTTTGGTGGAGCTTCTTCCTACGCCAAGGCCATTCGTATGGGATTATTGCCGTATGTACACGAATTTAAAGACTATAGCTTCAATAGCCGACTCACAAGCCGCTGTTTGGAACTGGTAAAAGCGGGTAGGGGAGTTAAAGGCGAGCGCAGCTTCAATGCCTGTAATGCTCCGGAAACACTGGTGGGTTTAGAATTGAACGAACACAACAAGTTTAGCGATAGACTGCGTTTTCAACCCAAACTAGATGCAGATGCCATCAGCGTGTTAGTCGATTTTGCCGGCTTAAAAAAAGAGCATCTAGTTGCGCCGGAGCATGCTACACATTTTGAATTGTTGTTGATTCGCTACAACCTGATGCCGTTTACCTATGACCAAAAGCAGCAGCAATACACATCAGAATTAGATCCTGAAGCCTTAGAAGTTGTGCGTATGACCACACCACCCATAGCCATTGACGACATTCCGCAACCCTTAGAATTTAACCTACCGTTTTACAGCAGTGATCAATATACCTGGGCGTATCTGGAGGATCCAAATCCTATGTTTTCGATGAAAACTGTAGCCAAAAAAACAGCACATACCGTATGGTTGGGCATTCGTTTTGGTCAGGAAAGCAATGACAAATTAGAAGCCTTCCCGGCACATAACGCAATGCAATGCCTCGCGATCTACTAAGTGCTTCATAAAGCGGCTGTAATATCAGTTATTCTCAAGAAAACCCTGTAATCTATAGGGTTCACCCGTAGTTCACCCGAGGTTCACTCAAGCTTGATCCGTGGTTCACACGTACCAAAGCCTAGGTAAAGCGCATACAAAGCCAGTCTACATGCTGGTTAAAGTCCATGACACATCCTGTAAACTATGTTTTTAGTTTATAGGATATGTAAAAAACAGGTAAGGAATGTCCGCAACCGTTGCTCATTAAGTTTGCGCATTGGGCACGAACTGACAATTCGCTTTTTATGCAAATGAGCATACTGAATCTTGTTGCGTTATAAAACAGATATTTTGACACGGTAAACCTTTCCGAAGAAGAATACATATTCACAGATCATTGGTATTTGATACACCTAAAATCCTAAGCTAAACTTTAGATTCAAACGTTCAGAAGATTTCGGAAGAATATAAACGTCATTAGTATGGTTTTTATACAGCAACTCATCTTGAATTGTTAACCTTGAACTTTGAATCGGTCGATCGCTGAGAATCGCGTATTTAAAAATTTCCGGGCCATTGTACAGAATAAACGATTTATGAGCTAAAGGAAAAAAGGGCATTTTAGCATCAATTCGCATATTTCTCAATAGTATTATTTGAATTATAATTTACAGTAAGTAAACTGTTAAAATGAGGATTTACGTACCCTAAGGCGTAACCCGGGGCATTTAGTCCTAAAACTTACCTAGCAATAAAATATTGCTATTAATTATTTAATTACTAACATTGAAAACGCAAAATTTAATATTTCCTTAACGTTTTCAAATGCGTGATTTTAATTTTACTATTTCTTACTCTGAGCAAAATATGCGGTATGAAGCATATTTGGGTTGGAGTAATATAAAAAGCGACACCAATCGCAAAAAACTTGAAAAATACTTAGTTGAATTTAAGCGGATATTTAAGGATAATATGCGCGTTTTACTTAGCCTTCAATCGCAAGTAAATCAACTCCATAAAGTATTTTATTTTGAGTTAAACGAATCTTCACATTTTGAAATACAACGCGCTTTGGCTGATTTTGAATTTAATTTTAATTGGATTTTTAAAGGAGAATCAAGCCGAAATTACATAGCAACCGGGAAAATGTCCGTTTGCATTGGTTTGTTGATTGATTGCGTCGATACAATGTTAAATTTTGCTCGAACGAATAAACACTATTCGCTAAAGCATCAATCAGAATCTTTGCGAAAAATGCTGTATGAATTACAATACAGCTACGAAAGAGATAAAACCGCGCTAGATTTGGATTTAGATTATAAACGTGTTGTTCCTCCTTTAAAATCGAAAAACACGAAAAATGCGAACAATATGCACGAAATCGTCCGTCGATTTTCTTAATACTCGATTTTTATTTATTACAAAACATTCAAATGAAATTGAAGAGGGTTACCCCTTAAGAATTCTTGAATTTCCAAATAAAGAAATTTTAGCAGTTACATTCGTTACTAAGAAAGTGACGAAACCTTTATCACAGTTAACAGAAATAGAGGCGTTTTTATACGCCGGTGTTTCTGTTGAAACGGCTAAACAAATGTTGACAAACAACGGGTTTATTAAACCCCATAATTATGTCGATATTTTGTATTTAACGCGTTTAGATCATCCTTGCGGAATGGGTGAGGTCTCCCTTGCTTATGTCGATTCTAAAGGCGTTCGTATATGCTAGACACTATAAAATTGAGGTATCACGGAATACTAGATTTTAAAAACGATGCTCTTAGCTTGGTTCAAAAGCAGGAACAAGGATTAGATAACGCCTGTGTTCCTGCTCATCATCAGCTTTATAAAGCTATTTTAAGAAGCCAAAAAAAGAATCTAGCTTTTCAAAAGATATATAAAAGGCGAATAGATACGCACGAAACAATTGACGAAAGCGAATTTTTAGAGCGTGAAAACGCAAAAAAAATAAATCACTTTCATCAAGTGCGAACAATGATGCAAATAAAGGACGCTAAAGGCGTTAAGGATATGAATTTAAGAATTAACGGTTCTTATCGCGTTCCTAGTTCTGAAAACTCTGTAACCTTTACAATTAATGAAAATGCCGGATATATAGATTTTGAATTTTCAATTCCTAAATACTTGTACGGGCATTCTTTAGCGGAATTCATCCCGCAGGGTGGTTCAAAATTGGCAAATGACAATTATTTTGATCGTCAAAAAATGTCATTTCAAAAAAAGCATTTATTTAAACGTTTGATTCGATTAATTGAGCGTTTTAATACTGATCTATGTCATTTTTTTGAATTGGAGGAACTCCCGGAAATGAAGTATATTGAAATACGTAGGATTGATTTGTGCTATAATCAGCGATTTAAAACTAAATCGGACGCTCTTCAATACCTTGAAAACCAAAAGAAGCTTAAAACGGTTCAAAACCGTAAAAACGCGGAAGTCTCACAAGATTACAATACAAGTTTTTCCTATTTAAAACGCTCTGGGGCTTATTCTAAAGTCTATCATAAAGGGTCGGAATATTCCCAAACAAAAGGAGACTTAAAAAAGCATCTTGATTTAAATAAGATATTTATAGAGGAAAACTTACACACCTTTTCACAACAATTTCAAGACGGTTTCAGACAATACCGGAATGAAATTTATATGTATTATACTAATAAGGGTAAAGGCTTAAAAACTCAATTTGCTTTAGATCATAAAAAGGAAATTCAAGCCCTAATAAAATATATAAATTGGCATCTTCCTTATGATATTCCTTTTTTAAAAAAGGAAATGGATAAGATACTGAGATATGAAATATCTATGTCTAGTAAATCCCTCAGTTATTTATATAAAAACCGTGTTTTTAGGAGGCAATGCAAATATCATTTAGATGCAAAAGAAGTTTATAAAGCTGTAAAATCTAATTATGAAAAATCTTTAGATCATCAAAAGAAAGTTTCAAAACGTGAGGTTCGCATTTATAGAGACTTTCATAAATGGAGTAATAGAACAATTAGTTTAATGCTCGACGTTGACCCCTTTCACGCTCATTTATTACGATCAGGAAAGGAGGATTTTAACCCGAATACCGGAGAATATAAAATTCAATCATATTCTTATAAATACACGATTCTATCTAATCGTGAAACCGGGCAATTTAATTATAAAATGCTTTCGGTTTTGTTCTCTGAATTTATCAGCTTTTTTGAGCATTTTCAAATTGAAAAAATTGATACTTACGAGACATTCAGGGCTAAAGTTTATGACTATAACGAAAAAGCTAAAGAGAATCTAAAAGCCTATAATGAAAACAATGTTTTTAAGGTCATAGACCATTTAACAGGCGAAAGAAAGCGCAATAGTCGCGGAAAACTTTTGAAGCCCTCAGACCTTCTGAAACAGACCGAAAAAAGAAAATTAAAACTAAAAGGTGTTAACACCAATTTAGTATTAATGATCTACCGTGAGTTAACAAGGGATGAGGAAATAAACGGAGATGTTGTAAAAAAGGGAAAGTCTTTAAACGATTTAAAAAAGGAAATGGATGTGCCTTATAGCACCTTTAACAGGTGGTTAAAGGAATTAGAATTACTTGATATACACGTTAACAGTTTAAAGCTTGAAAAAGAAATAGAGTGTACAAACGATTTTAAGGAGTATTATTTTACAACTGCCGGGGCTAATTATCAAAAGGGTTTTTATACGCTCCCGGTACATTATAAATTATTTTAGGATGCGCAAAAATATCATTTTGAGAGACCCGGAGACTATTAACGATTTTGAGGAATTTATAACGGATGCCGGAACGGCTTCCAAAGCAATAAAATATTTAATTGCTAATTATAGAATGGTTGTAATTGAAAATCAAAGGCTTAAAAAGGAAAACGAGAGATTAACAAATATTTAACATTTAAAATGACGTCATTATTTAAAGTAAGAATTTTCTTACATTATATTTGAATTTCATTTGAAAATCAAACAAAACATTATGTTTAAATCTCGTAGATCAAAAAATTATTTCGGACAGGCTTTGACGCTTGCCGTTGTAGTTGTCGGCTCTGTAATGTATGCCGGAAAAATTAAAGAAATGCTTGCGAAAGTTCCTTATTTGGGTGAGTTCGTGGCTAAAAATTCAGACCAGTAAAATCCAATTGAATTATGCAAAAAATTGTAAACTTTAACGTTACAAATACGGAAAACATTAGCGGCGAAACAATACGCGGCATCTTGCTTAATTTTCGCGCGCTTCAATCTGACGGCACAACCGTTTGCGATATTAACGACCTTAATTTAGTTCAGCTTACTTTAACACTGAAACGTCGAGGTCGTACAGATTTAGTTTTGTTTAATGGTGATCTTGATGACTATTTGGTGGCTATGTATAGCCAAACACCACGTTACCAAATGAACAAAACAAAGCGAAATGACGGATATAAAGTGTTTTTAGACTTTCATCCGGGTGCAATTAGCATTAATAGAACCGACCGCTTAGAGGTTCGTTTATTTGCAAAAAACACCGCTTTTACTTCTCTGAATCAGAATAATAGTACGATTAGTATTGAAAGTGTGCCGGCTGCTTCTGCTAGCCGTGCAATTCAAAGAATTGTATCTATTCCTGTTGGAAAGGATAAAGTTGATTTTGACGATGTTTTGGAAAATGACGTTTTCAAAGTGGTTGCGGCAACTGATTATACCGCGCCTTATGAATCTAGCACAAAGGCACAAGTTGATCGAATGAATTTAACGAGCGATAGCCTTAACAAAGATGTTTCCGCTGATCTAATAGAATTGGAAAATATCCATTTCTTGCATATGAATCCGGAAACAGATGTAGAACATTGTGTTTTACACTGGGGTGAAAGCTTGAAAAATCCAAGATTGAAAGTAGACTTTTCAAAAGCTGCTGATATTTATACCAAAATCTTAACGGTGGGTTGGGTTGCCCTGTAAACCCGGAATTAAATTAAAATCACGAAAAAAGAGACCTTAAAATTTAGGGTCTCTTTTTATTTAAAACAACTACTAAAATGACAATTTTTGATATCCCTTTAAAGCTTGCTGAAAATCTAGGGCTTGGCTCTAGTGAGGAACAACAAAAACTAACTTTTGATGTCCGCGAATGGGAGCGAGACGCAACGGAAAATCACCCGGATAAATTGAAAGCGTTACACGCTAAAATACACAAAGGTGTTTTGCTTCGCGTGATGCTGCCTTTTATCTATTTGGCGGTTATGAATTGGGTAAAATCTGTCCTAAATCAAGACAAAAAACAGGATTATTTGTTTGATGATGAGGATTAAAAACTAAAAAAAAAAATATGGAGCCAATATATAATTTTAATGATTTCGGCTTTGGTAATACTCCTATTTCAACTACCTCGGCAAAAACTACCTCATTTGATTGGGGTAGTTTGCTAAATAGTGGTGCAAGTGGAGAGTTAGAGGGCGGTTTATCAATGGCTGCAAATGCTATTGTTCCCGGTTCTTCAATGGTTCTTGCTCCAATATTGGAGGAATTAAACCTAAATGAAAATTATCAACTTGCTAAAAAATACGGTTGGAATAGTTGGGGGGCTTCTGCTAGCCCGGAAAGTATTAGTGCTGAATTTGAAAGCATAACAATGCCTGAGGTTGCAAGATTAATGCAAGATGTTTCTACTAATCCACAAAAAGCATTAAGTGAAACTAAAATTTATTTAGAAACGATTATTGCTTTAAGAAAATATCTTAGAAAAAATCATTCAAAAGCGAATAGCACAAAACAGGCGAATGAGTTAATGGCAAAAAAATGCCAAAATCTCTTAGATGATATTGTTTTAAATGCTATTGAAAAATTAAAATCAATCGGTTGTAAAATTTCAACTGTTGATTATCCCGGGAATCCGACTTTTAATTTCGCTTATTCTCATTGGTCTTCCATGTCATTAAATGAAATAAGACGTGATCAAAAGCACATTATATCAAGCTTTAAAGGTTATCAAATAACCGCATCTGCTCAATTAAAGCAGAAAATTAAGGATTTGCAAATGCAACCAACACAAAGCCAAAACCCGGAGCAAAATTTTGATTTTGTAACAGATTTTACAGGTGTTGAAAATGCTAATAACAATCCAAACCCAAAATCAAGCGATTCAACAATTTACATAGTTGCTGCTGCTTTGGTTCTGTTGTTTTGGAAAAATATTAAGAAACTTTTAAAATAAAATTTATGTCATTGATTCCGAATTTTTTCGGGGGTACAACCTCGAAACCACGAAAAAAAACAATGCGTTATAAGGTCGTTGTAAACGGTACAACCATTAGAAAATCAAGTAAAAAGAAACTTGCTAAAGATGCCGCTAAAGGCATTAGAGGCGCGCGAGTTTTAAAAGTGTCGACGCCTAACGTTAGACGCGCTAAACGCTCAAGACGTAGAACAAGACGTACAACTAGACGTCGTTAAAAAAGTAGTTTGTTTTTAGTTAGTTGATAAAGCGTGTTAGTTATTTCTAGCGCGCTTTTTCTTAAAAGAAATTTTATGAAAAAATCTAGTCAGAATAACATTAAGACTATTGTTATACTCTTAATCCTATTCCTTTTAGGTAAAAAAAGTTTTTCAAAGTCTGAGCCTAAACAATCAACCGTTTCAACGGGTGATCTTGATTTGATTGGTACTGATACCGGTTTAGATTGGAACGGTAACGACGTGGAAAACCTATTAAAAGGCGGTCAAGGAAAGCCGATTAATGAGGGAATTGCACCTATTAAACCGCTCCCGGCTGAAATTCTTGTTGATGATATACCAGGCTTAATCAATGTCCCGGATTTGATTCAAACACCTACTAAAATCCCGGAATTGATTTACGTTAACAATGAGGCGTTTCAAAGATATACCGATAAAGATTTGAGCGACACTATTGCGAAAACCTCGAGAATTAAAGAAATGCCGCAAACGGATTCAAGTGCGGAATTAGCAAAGTTGCAAACCGGTCGCACTTCTGCAATAACGTCAAGCCGTGGCGGTGGTGGTACTCGTACTGTAATTGATAGCGATATTCAAACGCGTTTGAATCGCGCTGATACGCATACACTAAGAATTGAACAAACACTTTAAAAAATGAAAAATTTAATAATTCTTTTAGCTGCTTTTGTGGGGTATTCTCTTTGGAAAAAAAGAGGATATAGCACACCAAGCGAAACCACTCAAAATGCAAATATCAGCCCGGAGGAAGCCGATATAAGAGCGAATGAAATTCACGATGCTTGGGGCTTAATTAATGATGATGAGGGCTTAATATTTGAACATTTAAAAGATGTCAATATTCAAGCTTATAAGCTTATTGAACAAAGCTACGGAAAGAGAAAGCCTGTTTTAACGGCTAAAGAAATGCGTTTAACTGAAACGCTTAATTATATGCTTACCAAAACGGAAATTAAGGAATTAAAAGCCTTAAATCCGGTGTTAAGCTTCTTAAGTAAATAGTATGATTACATCAATTTATAAAGGTTACCGAAAAACAAGAAAAACAAGAAAAATGCTATACAGAAATGTAAGCGGTTTACCTGTTTTTGTATGGTTGCTTATTGTAGGCTATTTGGTATATAAAAATTATAGGTTACAAATATCGCATTGGTGGGACGGTCTTTTTAGTTCTAATGTGCAAACTTTACCTACCTATCTTTCAAATATTTCTGCAACGGAGGCGGAAATAAGAGCGGATTTGATACACTCAGCTTTTGGCAAATTTAATGATGATGAGCAATTGATATATGATCAATTGAAAGATGTAAATCTTCACGGTTATAATAGAATATATAATTTCTATGGTGAGCGAAATCATACACCATTATTTGAACTACAGAGCAAACAAAACCTAACTCAAAATTTAATGGAGTTTTTAAATAAAGATGAAAGAAAACATTTGGTTTCTTTAAATCCTAGTTTGTCCTTTTTGATTTCTTAAATACTAAGACGTAACAAATTAAAAAGCCTAAAATAAATCCTACTATAAAAGTTTCTATTAATTGTATTTCTGTAAACATTTATTTGGATTTAATTGGTTTTAATCGTCCTAAGACAAAACCAATTATTAACGCAACTATTAAAGCGATAATTATTTCCCTGTCGGAACTAAGAAAATCTATAATCATAATTTTTAAATTTTGAAAACTACAAACAAAACTACTACAAAAAAAATCAACCCTATAATAGTGCTGCTAGGCTTGCCATTCCTAGTAGTATTATTGGGTTTGATTTTAGCTTTTATATTGTGTTTGGTGCCTTTTGCTTCTTTGTATTTCTGTATTAATAGAATATGTCAAGTGAGCGAGGAAAAAGCCCAAATAAGGGCAAAAAAGGAATTACACTTAGATAAAAATTATCTAACGTATTTATATAAAAAGAGATCTGTTGAAGAGCCAAAGGAGGTTGAAAAATCTTCTTTCGCTCTCTCGGATATTTTAAGCCTTGTAAAAAATTAGATATGCAAATTTCTCAAAACGGTTTAGACTTTATAAAGAAAAAAGAAGCATTTAGGTCTAACCCTTATTACGATTCTGTTGGTGTTGCTACGATTGGTTACGGTGCTACGAAATACCCGGACGGTGTAAAAGTTAGAATAACTGACCCGGCAATTTCTGAGGCTTACGCGTCTGAAATGCTTTTAGATATGATTGAAAACGAGTATCAAAAGCCCGTACAAAATTTAGTTACATCAAATATCAATCAAAATCAATTCGACGCGCTTGTGAGTTTTACTTATAACGTGGGCGTTGGTGGTTTTGCTGAATCCACTTTATTAAAAAAGGTTAATCAAAATCCAAACGATTTTGAGGAAATAAAATATCAGTTTTCCCGGTGGAATAAAGGAGGCGGAAACGTTTTACAAGGGTTGATTAATCGTAGAAACGACGAAATAACTTTGTATTTCTCCGGTTCTTCAGAAACTAAAAAAAAAAGTTTAAGCATAGGAACGATACTAAGCATAGTGTCGATACTTCTATTTCTAAAACAATACGTCAAGTAAATGGAAATAAGAAAGGAAATAATATTAGTGGCGTTTTCTGCTCTAATTACATTGCTAGGTTGGAACATTGCCACGACTTCATCGCTTGTTGCTTTGGTTTCAAGTGTAAACGAAAGAGTTAATTCAAATGAAAAACGTTTAGATAGCCAAAAGGAGCAGTTAAATAAACAAAGCGTTTGGATATTGGACGTTGAAAGATCAATTCAAAATAAATTATTATATGAGCATAATAACGACGATAACTAAGGCTTTAACATCATTAGGTGTTGATGTTGACTTAAACGAAATTTTAAAGTCAAAAGAGTTTAAACGCGCTGAAATTGAAAACCAATTAAGAGACGATTTGAGAGAGGTTTTTAAACAAGAAATATCAGACACTCAAAATGCAAGGAAAATGCAGGAAAACGCATTAAAACAAAGTGATTTGTTTAGTAAGCGTTTTATTTATTTTCTGACAATTGGTTTAGTTTCTATTTTTTCAATAGTAACGCTATTGCCTTTCTTTCTTGATCTACCGGAGAAAAACGAAATTCTAATAACGCAAGGGAGCGATTTTGTAAGGCAATCCGCATTGCTTGTTTTAGCCTTTTTCTTTGGAACTAAGTATAATCCAAAAAACACAACCAATGCAAGTATATAGAAGTTTATCCGGTGGTGGTGGTTCTGCTTTATTTTATAGTAGATCAGCAAACGGAACGTTAACCGGAGTAAGAGACGGTGTAAATGATATTTTTACTCTTCTTGAGAATTACAAACCCGGTACAATTCAGCTTTTTGTTGGTGGTGTTTGTATGGGTCTTTTAGACTATGAAGAAATTTCAGAAAATCAAATAAAAATAACTACTGATCCACTTCCTCAAAATGATGAGGAAATAATCGTAATAGCAGAAAAATTATAATATGTCAAAGGTGAGAGTTGAAAGAATTAGGGGTTTAATGGGGCAATTTGCCCCCATTTTAAAAAGTGTATCTATATTAAGTAGTTTACCAAATGAAACGCACTTAATAGAATTTCACGGCTTTTATTTTACTCCAAATACACAAGTTGTTATAGATGAGCATATTGTTAATGGCGTGGAATTTGTTAGCCCTGAGCAGCTTAATGTAAGTGTTTCCTTTAGTGCTGTTGAGGGTTCTGTTAACATATTTATGTCAAACGGTGTTGAGATTACTTATTACAATATACTTTTAGTTTCTTTAGGGACAGTTTATCCTGTGGTTAATCAATCTTTTATAAATAAAACAGGAGTTTTAACGACTGATAACTTAGGTACGGTAAAAACTAAAGGGTTTGAGGACGTAGGAACTGCTGAGAGTGATAGAGTTTTTGATATGAATATTAATCACTCTATTATTTTTACTATGTCTGCATCTGATTTTATAGCCCCCGGTGCTAGACCGTGGAACAATAATAAACTAGAATTTTTAAAACAATCTGATAGTAGTTTATTGTTTGACTTTAGAATTAATAATGAAAGTCCTTATTATCAAAAATTGGGTAATATTGGTATTTACCCAAATCTAAGTAATTATACAACCCGGTTTAAAACGGTTGCACAATCGGATTTAGATAACATTCCTAAAACATTAATTCGTGCCGATTTTGTTGATGGTGAATTGATTATATATAATGATGGTGTTGAAAAATCTAGAGATGTTTTAACTGAAATTACAACCTATAAATTAAAGGCTTCTGTTGGTGGTTATAATTTCAATTCAATAAAATATGTAGTACACGATTAAAAAAAATAGATATGCAATTTACTTTAGATAGCGTTGAACACGCAAAGAGCATTTTACAAGAAATGCACCGAAACCAAGAGGTTACCTATCGTCCGGTTTTAGTCAACAATTCAAATAAAGAATTGATCACGGAGGAAAACGAAATAAAATATTTCTTTGGAATATTAACATCCGGAAATGGAACGGAAATAAAAGTCAATTTTATTGACGGAGATATTACAATCCCGGAACAAAACCAAATAATTGAGTTTTTTAAATCCTTAACGATTACATCAACTGAAACAGATAATTTTCAGTTTCGAGGATTTGAATTAACGGTACAATAACAAAAAAGCCCCTAGATAACTTCTAAGGGCTTTTTTAGTTTAATACTGCAATACTTCAACCAAAGTATTTTGCAAGCCTGCTAAACGTCTTATTTCGCTTTGAAGTAGGGCGTTTATTTTTTTACAATCTCCGGTTTTGCTTTTACAATCTTTTCTAACGATACGCAAGCGTTGAATTTCTTTTTTTGCTTTGGTGATTTCAACTTTTATGGCTCTCGGGTTTTTTTTATCTAACCCTTTAAAATCAAAACCTTTTTTTTCTGCTTCTCTTACTGTTGTTGTCATAATCAGTTCTTTTAAAATTATCAATTTCTATTCCTTTAAATTCATACCCGGTTAAAGGATTCCAGGAGCATTTAAAATGCTGTTTCTTGCTAAATAGTACTATACTCATAAATTACTGTTTTACAATATTTTAAAACTCTCTATTTAAAGCTTTACTTATTCCGCTTGAGAGCTAAAAACGCGCTATTCAATAGGGGTGAGGATTCCTTTTTTTTTGATTTTTTTGAACTGCCTAACAAGGGGGTAAAAATTGGCTTTTGTTGTTTCCGGCATTTTCAAAATTTCATAGAACTTCGCATTCACCAGTGCGTGCCTCATCCTTTTTACGAAAGGAAATTTTAAAACCGGGTCGTTCTCCGGTGCAAGGGTTCGGGCCATTTATTTTTTAGCGATAGCGTTAAGAAAAAAAAATTGCACGGTTCATTGCAACCGGAGGTTGCCCGGTTTATCCTTTTGTAGTAAAATAGGTGAGTAGCCGCACGGTGTGTGCTGAAGTTCTAAATTTTGGGAATGTTGGTAACACCTCCTAAACCTTTGCCCCCTTGTTAGATCAGCAGTTTAAAACTAAAAACTTCCTTGCAGCCGCTAGGCTGCCTCCGCTTTCGCGGATATCCTCCGGGTTAAAGACTTCTTAAAACCTCCATTAAAACCCACCGGAATAGTTTACAAGTGTATCAAATTAAAAGAAGCAGTACGCCTCTAGTAACACGTACTGCCAAATCTCACTTATTAAACTTTTTTTACCTTAATTCCTTGATTTTTAGATATCTAAAAAAATGACGTCATTCTCTAAAATGTTAAAGACCTGTTAATTTCTGTTTACATTTGTAACTAACTGTATATCAATAGAGTAGGGCGTTTCTTACCAAGAAAATCAAAAAATACCCTTTATTTTTTGTTAAATAGAAATATTTACCTTTGTTTTGATCTCGTCAAAGTGGCGGGACGTTCATTGAAATATTGAGTTTTGCGTTTTCGGTTCTAAACTGAAAACAAATGAAAAATTTAACTATAACAGGAAATTTGGGTAGAGATGCCGAAATTTTAAATCAGAATGGCGAGAAAACCTTAATGTTTTCTGTCGGTGTTTCTGAATCTTGGAAAGACGATAACGGAGTTAAGCAAACGTCAACCGATTGGGTGACGTGCTTTAAAAGGGTGAGCAATACTAAATCGCTTCAATACCTTAAGAAAGGCGTTAAAGTTTTAGTTATCGGAAAACCTTTTTTTGCAATAAATAAAGGCAAAGACGGTAAAAGTCATTTGAATATAACAATCAATAATTTCAATTATGAAATAGTTGATTTTAAAGATGTAGAAAATGGAAATTAGTTATTTCGCATTGTATTGCATCGTTGTTTTAGTTGTATTAGTTCTTCTTTGTCGTGTTGTTTACTGTATTGGATTTGCACACGGTTTTAATGACGGTGCCAATGTTCAACATTGGTACAATTCAGATCGTTTAAAATGGTGGCGAATTCTTTTCAACTAAATTTCTTCGATAAAGTTCCCGATATCGGTTTAACTGAAATTGAGGAAAAACAGGATTTAAGACAAATTCAGATAATACACAAACCGTCCTCAATGTGGCGTGAATGTTTTAACGGAATTTATAACGGTGCTATTTTTAATCTCTGTGAAAATATAGAGGTTGAAGATAAAAACGATATTGAAAACCCGGACGTACGATACAATAATTTAATTTCTTCGTGGTCTTCCAAAGGTGTTTGGTTTTGGTACAACAACAAACCCGAATTTATCTTAACTAAAAACATAAAATTTTTATGATTGGTTCTATTAGACTTCGATTACAAAAGAATGATTTTGTAATTGATCCTTTAACCGGGTTAATTTATCCGGTCAAAAAATCCTAAAACTTTCAAGGGGCTTAAGCCCTTATTTTTTGGATATAATATGTATTATAATTTACATTATGTAAAATAGAATAATTCAATAGCCCTAACAGATTGTCCAACCCATTGTTATAGAATTTAACGTCACGCCCTCCTCGTGTTATAATCCTCTTATAATTAGCGGTTTTACAAATAGAATGGTTTGCTTAATGAGGATTGTGTTTTATCTTAAAGAAAAAACGATGACACAACGTATTAAGATCTTCCTAATCACCTTTCTAGTAGTAACACTCTTTGTATTTGGATTTTACTATTTGGATACCCATAACTTGCTTAATTCCTTACAACTAGGCGGCATTGGTGGAATTGTTGTTGGTACTATGGCTGCTTTGTTGGTTCCATTTGTACTAAAAAAACGCTAAGTACTACTATTCTTCTTCTTTAGCATCCGGATCAAAGGCCAATACATTACCTTGATACCGTATGGCCGCACGCTGACTGCTATTCACAGCAATGCTTGCTGTTTCGTTCGGAAATAGATTGAGGATCACATTATACGATTCGGTTTTATCATTAGCAACAAACTTGATTTGGTAAAAACCATTCTTGGTAGTTACCTTATAATTCTTCACTGGCGCCTTAAACTGGATTCCGGCATTGTTTTGATTGTATCCTGCGCCCATGAAGCGTTCACCATAGAACGGCAAATCTACATCAATACTGTCGTTGTAAATTCTTAAATGATTTGGATTTCCAATCAAACTGATGCGGTTTCCTGTATTTCCCGGACCTAGAATATTCGTGTTGGCGACTGCCATAAACGCCTGCGTAGCCATGGGTGATGCCCATTGCGACTCAATTTCGTAGCTTCCTTCCGTGATCCATCGATTCAAAGCTTCGTTGCTGTCCGCGGCTTGTCGGCTTCCGGAACATCCGGTTATCATCAAAGCCAGTATTAAAAATCCTATGTATTTCATAACTTCTATTTTACATAATAAGTGCAATAACCTTACCAGTATCAGTTAACATTATTTACAAAGGCACGATACTTCAATAAAGCTACAAAAAATGCACCGCCTATGGCATTACCAATCAAGGCCGTGCTTTGTACCCATAAATACCGCCCCAAGCTTACTTCGGTTCCCAACAAATACGCACCAAAGACTTCGATATTCCCTATAATACTGTGATGCAATCCTACAAAGGCCATTGTGGCTGTGATCAAGAAGATAATGATAATGCGGCTTACGGTATCTTTTGACGAAGTCACCAACCAAGATAATAAACCCATCATCCACCCTGCTAGAATAGCGCTGACTAAAATAACCGGCAAACTAAAATGAGCCACGTGCTCACCAATGGTAACGACGGTTTCAGCTTCAAAGATGCCCAATTGAGGACCAATCCAAAATAATACCAAACCGATGAGCCATCCTCCTATAAGGTTCCCCAGAATCACCAATCCCCAAATGCGTAACAAGCTCATCAAGCTGTGTTTACGATTGAGTACCGGTAATGTGAGTAAGGAAGTTTGCTCAGTAAATAGAATAGATTGCCCAAGCACCACAAGAATAAATCCTAGCGGATACACCAAGGCGATCAACTTAAACAAAGTATCTTCGCTAAAAGAATCTGAAAAATGAAAAAATACGCTACACAGCATCATATAACTGAAGCCCAGCTCCAGTCCGGCAGTTAACGAACTTAATAGTACACTGCTTGTACTAAGCGTATAGATCTTTTTTCCTTCACAGATTTGTTCTTTAAGAATTTCCCCATGACTTTTTGCCTGAGACTCTTCTGAAGTTTCAGACTTTTCCAGTTCTTGATCAATGTTCTGCTGTTTTTTTTCTTCTTCGCTCATTAGTTGTTCCAAACAGCTACGGCTTCTGCGCGTAGCAATTGTATTAAATTAAACTCTTGGTGTCGTTTTCCGGTATGTGAATTGTAAAAAAGTTGGCTATACACATAGCCGGCTTCTTTAGCATCTGCGGCAGAAGCTCCATAATAAACCGCATCAAGTGCTGCCCAGCGGCTTGCTCCTAAACACATTAAACAAGGCTCGCAACTGGTATACAAGATGCAACCTTTTAAGCTTTTAGACCCAAGCTTTTTACAAGCTTCTTGAATCATAGCCAGTTCTGCATGTTGGGTACAATCGGTATGTTCCCCTACCCGATTATGTCCTTCGGCGATAATGCTTCCGTCTTTGACGATCACGGCTCCAAATGCTCCTCCACCGGCAGCAATTTTCCCGCGTCTCGCCCAGTCGATCGCACGTTTTAAAAAGTCTTCGTGTTGTTGTAGTTCCATAATTGAAAAAGGACGAACACCAAAAATACTATGCGTACCCGAGCATTCGTCCCTAAATTTTGTTATAAAATAGTGTTTCAGTGGTTTTATGCGGAAAGTTTTTCTTTAAAGTCATTGATGATTCCGCCTTTAAGCAACACGCGTATTTGGCGATCGCTTAACGAGTGCTTCGTTGGTATTGAAACTTCGCCGGTTTCTTTTTTAATAAGCACTTCTATAGTTGATCTGTTCTCCACCAACTGGCGTAAATTTTTAAATTCCACTGTATCTCCTTGCTCTATTTTTTCCAGATCATCAGGATTTTCAAACTCTAACGGAAGGATCCCAAAGTTCACCAGATTTTGCCAAGCAATTCGGGCATAGCTTTTGGCGATCACCGCTACCTGACCCAAATATTTAGGGGCTAAAGCTGCGTGTTCTCTACTACTTCCTTGTGCATAGTTATCACCGGCAACCACGATATGACCTCCTGTTTTTTCTTTGGTTTCCATCGCGCGATCATAAAACGTCTCATCGATCACTGTATAGCTGTATTTACTGATCTCCGGAAGGTTAGAGCGAAACGGAAGTACTTCTGCTCCTGCTTTTAGAATTTCGTCTGTAGAAATATTGTCCTGCATTTTCAGTAAAACAGGTACTTCATAATCACTTTTCAAGGCTTCAATTTCAGGAAGCGACTTGATATTAGGCCCTTTTTTGAGTTCAACCTGGCTGCCATCTTCAGCCGGGGCTACAAGCATATCTTCATTAATGATGTGTAATTCAGGATCTTCAAATTGTGGATATTCCATAGTATAAAGCGAAGCGATATCCCGAGGATCTGTAATTTTTCCGGTCAATGCAGAAGCTGCTGCAGTTTCCGGACTACACAAATGCACCTGATCGTCTTTGGTTCCTGAGCGGTCAGGGAAATTACGCGGCATCGTACGTAAACTTATCGTACCACTGGCGGGCGCTTGTCCCATCCCAATACAACCCATACAACCACTTTGATGAAAACGGGCACCGGCCGTGATCAAATTGGCAAAGGCTTTGGTGTCGATCATATTCTGAATGATCTGTCTACTGGTAGGATTGATATCAAAAGAAACATCAGGATTCACCGATTTCCCTTTTACAATCGCGCCTGCGATCCAGAAATCACGCAATCCGGGGTTTGCAGAAGACCCGATCACCACTTGAGAAATCGGTTTACCGGCTACTTCGCTTACAGGCACTACATTTCCCGGACTCGTAGGCAGCGCGATCAAAGGAACAAGTTTATCCAACTCGATGTGCTCGTGCAAGTCATATTCACAACCGTCATCAGCTAGAAGTTCGGTCCAATCTTCCTCGCGCCCCTGAGATTTTAAAAAGCGTTTGGTTTCCTGATCACTTGGAAATACCGTTGTGGTAGCACCCAATTCAGCTCCCATATTGGCGATCACATGACGATCCATCGCGCTTAATTCTTGTAAACCATCTCCATAATATTCAATGATCTTTCCCACACCTCCTTTTACATCGTGACGGCGTAGCATCTCAAGGATCACATCTTTGGCACTCACCCAATCGGGTAATTTACCGGTAAGTTTAACACCCATCACTTGTGGCATTTTTACAAAATAGGGTTGCCCGGCAATGGCTGCAGCAACGTCTAAACCACCGGTACCAATAGCCAGCATTCCTAAAGAACCGGCAGCACAGCTGTGACTGTCACTGCCCACAAGAGTCTTCCCCGGTTTGCCAAAGCGTTCCATATGTACAGGATGACTAACGCCATTTCCCGGGCGGGAAAACCAGAGTCCGAACTTTTGCGCGGCACTGTGTAAAAAGGCGTGATCGTCTGCGTTTTTAAAATCGGTTTGTAGCAGGTTGTGATCTACATATTGTACCGCGACTTCGGTTTTGGCCTGATCCAGATTCATCGCTTCCAATTCTAATTGTACCAGCGTTCCGGTTGCATCTTGAAGCAGGGCCTGATCGATCTTTAAACCGATTTCTTCTCCGGGTTGGAGTTTCCCTTCGATGAGATGATCATTGATTAATTTTTGAGTAACATTTAAAGCTTTCATTGCAGTTTTTTTGGTTTTTTAAAAGTTAGACAGAATCAAAAAACACCACAATTATTTAACAGCAATTTAGAATCCAGGCGTCCTAAAGCCTTGGTAACTATGCTAACTTTACACTTTAATTAGAAATGCTATCTTAGCACATGTTCTTGCAAAATGCAGAGCTCGTTTCTTATAGTAATCAATAATAGTTTATGCTCGTCTGGGGAATTTTTATCGCGTTTATCTTAGTTTGTTTAGCTCTTGATCTGGGAGTTTTTAATAAACACGACCACGTCATCAAAAGTAAAGAAGCCGGTATTTGGACCGCCGTTTGGTTTACGATTGCAATGGCCTTTAGCGGTGTGATCTACTGGTTATTTAATACCGATTTGGTAGAGAATCCTACCGGTATTTCTGCAAATACCGCGGTGCTGAAATACATTACGGGCTATTTGATCGAACTTTCGCTAAGCATCGATAATGTTTTTGTGATCGCTGTGATCTTTTCCTCTTTTAAAATTCCGCCAAAATACCAACACCGAGTGCTGTTCTGGGGAATTCTGGGTGCTATAATCTTTAGAGCTTTAATGATTGTCTTTGGAGTCGCACTCATCAATAAATTTGAATGGATCATCTATGTTTTTGGTGGGTTCTTATTATTTACCGCCTATCGTATGCTCAAATCTAATGGCGAGGAAGATTATGATCCACAGGATTCTGTCGTGTATAAAACGGTTAAAAAGATGTTCCCTGTAACCACAAAGATGGAAGGTCACGACTTTTTTATTATAGAGCAAGGAAAACGCGCAGCCACTCCCCTTTTCCTGGCTTTGATCGTCATCGAACTTACCGATATCTTATTTGCGCTAGACAGTATCCCCGCGATCTTGGCGATTACAGCCGATCCGTTTCTCGTGTTTACCTCAAACATTCTGGCGATCTTAGGATTGCGTTCGATGTATTTCTTGATTTCGCGTATGCTGCAAAAATTCAGATACATTCATTACAGTCTCGTGGTGATATTAGCATTTGTAGGTCTTAAAATGATCTTCTCCAATATGATTGAAGTGCCCGAGTGGTTATCACTAGGCGTTATCGTAGTATCGCTTGTTGCAGGAATTCTGGCATCGATCTATTTAAAAGGTGGTCAGAATCCCGAAGCTGAAACCGCAAAAGCAGAAGAACTTCCGTAGATTTTAAAATACATTAACGTATAGGTGTCAAAGAAAGCCTAAAGTGTATGGAAGACTTTAAGGCTTTACTTAACTTTAAGGTAATACTTAAAATACAGCTATATATGAACTATAATTTTGAATATCATGATGTTGCCGCTAGTGCAGCATTAGAGGACTTTACCAAAGAGCAGTTAGACAAACTGGTTAATAAATATGATTTTATCGTACGTGCAGATGTCTTCTTTAAGACCGAAAACACTTCTAGCGATGAAACCGGTAAAATCGCGGGAATACGCCTAAGTGCTCCCGGACCAAGACTTTTTGCAGACCACAGTTCAAAAAGCTTTCACGAGTCTGTAAAAGAAGCTACGCGTGAATTGAATATTCAATTGAAGAAGCGTAAGGATAAAATGAAGTCTCACCACTAAGATTAAAACTATGAAATCAATAGCAAGAGATGATAATCAGGTAACCTTAATTTACAGCAGTACGACCCGTACCGGTGAACGTACCTACGGGCACATTTCTGCAGTAAAAGACAAGGAATTACAAACTATAGATATTGCAAAAACACCTCTAACCGGAACGCAATGGGCCGAGCTCGCTGAAGAATTAAATAAACCCATCAAAAATTTGTTGAGTTTTGAAGACATTAGCGACGATGATGAGTTAAAGACGGCAGATTATGACGAGAATGATTACATCAACATCATTAAAAACCGTCCTGAGCTGTTGGCACATCCTATTATCATTCATCAGGATGAAGTGAAGCAAGTAACCAATCCTACACAAGCACAAGAATTCTTAGGAGTTGACAGTGCCGGTCTTGACAAAAAGATGATGTATGATGAGCCTACGATAAGCAGTACTACCAAGAAGGAACACTTTATTGAGAAGCCTGAAAATGGAGAACACAATTAAGCAGTAAGGCCTTAACCATAAAAAAATCCCCGAAATGTTATTTCGGGGATTTTTTTATGATTGAACCTGCCAAAAGGTATAATACCTTGAGGTAGTTTATTGATGAAAAGTTGTTAATCCTGATCTACTTTAGCCAAGGGTTGTATGCTTGGTTTTATTTTCTCGTAGAGCTCAAATTGATATTCTGTAAGCACCTCACTCATAGAACCGCTTTCTTCCTTGCTCACAATATACAGCTGATCGAGCATTTTTTTGCCTTTATAATTCTTCTTGATCTCCTCACGCTTGATTAAATAATCTGCAACATTCGATTTAAAAAGCAAATCTTGCTTAGGCGTAAGTCCCAACTTCTTGGTGTAGATTTTCGTTAAAGAATCGGCTTGTTTTTCAATATATTGAGGTTGTTCTTCAATATATTGAATTTGAGCCTGAGCGGTCAAGCCCAAAAATGCGAAAGAGAGTATTAGGACTAGTTTTTTCATCGGTGCTTATTTTGATTCAAAGTTTCCGTTAAAAGCAAAATCGGTTATGCTCATACGGCTGCGCTCTTGCTCTAACTCCTGTTCTTGCAGTTCTTCAGGTAGGCTTTCAACTGCGCCACCATAGCGACCAAAAGCAACAGCAGTAGCAACTTCAAAATCTTCAGAAAACTCAAATTCCTGATGTGCCTTTTCCTGATCTAAACCTCCCATTTGATGCGCCGCGATCCCGTTATGATTGGCTTGTATCACTACATTCCCCATAAATAAACCCAGATCGTGCATCGCATGATAATAAGGCTCACCGTCTTTATTGGTCTTCTTAAATGCAGTAATGAATAGAGCCTGAGCATTCTTGGCCCAATCCTGATTAAAAGGAATCAAACAGCTTAAAATGCGTTCATAGACGGCATCTCCTTTGAGTCCGTAAATTATACGCCAAGGTTGTTGATTGTACGAACTAGACGCCCAGCGGCCTGCTTCAAGCAATTGCTTGATTTCAGATTCACTCAATGGCACATCATCAAATGCACGTGGACTCCAGCGTGATTTGATTTCGTCCATAATGTCAAACTCGGTAGGTGTAATTTTGGTAATTTTTTCCATAAAGTAATTTTCAAGGCTTACAGTATGCAAGCAATTTTTGACTGAAAATAAAACTTTATGAAACTTTTTCACCCGGCTTTAACGAGTATTAACGTGCGCAGGATCTATTTTTAACGCGCTGCTAACTTTTGCTCGATGAGACTAATAGAAGCCGAAACCGTTTCCATTTTGTCCAGTTCGTCGTCTTCTATGGTAATATCAAAAGCATCTTCAACATCAAGAACGATATCAACAAGGTGAGTAGAATTGATGTTGAGATCAGTTACAAGATGGCTTTCTGGGGAGATCGCGTCAGGGTTAACATCTTCAGGTAAATACGGTTGAATGATCTCTTTTAATTGGGGATAAATATCCTGACTCATATATAAATTTTACTGAATTATATTTTTAAAAAGATTTAAAAATAAGACAACAGTTTACATCTCCAAAACCAAAACTGGCTTTTGCCAAATAATTAAAAGCTAAAGGCGTCTTTTTCTTTGGAATACGACTTTCAGAAATATGCTCTAAGATTTCTGGATGTACTTCATTCAGGTTCACATTCGGAAATAAAAATTGTTGCTTAAGCTCTAATACCGAAGCCACACTCTCAATACTTCCGGAAGCCGCCAGACAATGCCCGGTCATCCCTTTCAACGAATTGATATACGGAAAGTCAACACCAGAGCGCCTTAAAGCTTTACTCCAATTCTCGATCTCTAGTCCGTCTTTGGTTGTCGCGGTAAGATGCCCGTTGATCACTTCGATCGCTGAAGCTTCAATTCCTGCATCGCTTACAGCGTCTTCAATACAACGTCTTACCGCTATGGGATTCGGCGCAGTCATAGAGCCTTCATTACGTTGCCCACCGCTATTGCTCGAGCCACCTAAAATTTCAGCATAGATGGTTGCGCCGCGTTCTTGAGCACTTTCAAGACTCTCGAGCATAAGTGCTCCGGCTCCACAGCCGGGAACAAAACCTGCTGCATCTGCCGCCATCGGTCTGGATGCCTGAGTGGGTTGGTCATTAAATTTTGAAGGTAATATGCGTAAAGCATCAAAGCCACCCCAAACATACGGGCCACCGTCGCTTGAGCTGCCAGCCAGCATGCGTTTGGCCTTACCGTATTTAATACGTTCATAAGCCATCAAGATCGCTTCGGTTCCTGTGGTACACGCGGCAGAATTAGACGTCACCAAATTGCCCAGTCCCAGCATTCCGCCTAAGTACGCGCTTACGCCGCTACTCATTGTTTGTTGTACGCTGGTACTGCCTAATCTTCGGGTGTTTCCTTCATCGATTTTATAAATGCTTTCGCGGTATTTATCCACTCCTAATGAGCCTACTCCAAAAATGGTTCCGCTATCAAAATCGCAAGTTTCCTCGTTTATGGGAAGCCCTGCATCTTGCCAGGCTTCAACGCCGGCTACGACACCATATAAAATTCCGGCAGAATTGAAATTACGCAGTTGTAAGGGCGTAAAATAGTTTGATTTGACGGTCTCTGAAATCAAGGGCATCCCCCCGATCTGGCAGGAAAATTTGAGTTTCTCGAGTTCGCTAAAAAATCTAATCCCGCTCTTTCCTTGCATTAAAGCTTCGGTAAATGCATCAATACCCACACCATTGGGTGCACAGACGCCCAAGCCGGTAACCACTACCCTAGTTTTACTCATCGCCAGGTTTTAAGATTCCGGAGAATATACCGCTACACACCACTTCTTCAGCCTCATTAAGCATCTTAACTTTAGACTTTAACTTGTGAAATCTAAAGTATTCTAAATCAGATACAACAGTTACTCTTTCGTTTGGAAAAACCGGTTTGTAAAAACGGGCTTCATTGTCAACCATCGCTACGGTAGAATTGCTTTTGAGATCAAAATTCTTATCGCGCAATAAGTATATACCCAGACTCACCAAACCTATTTGCATCATACATTCTAGGAGGATCACCCCCGGAGTTACGGGGAAATTCACAAAATGACCTTTATAAAAATCATGGCTTTCATCAAAGGTATAATGCCCTACAATATGCTTTTGAGACACCTCGGTGATCTGATCTACAAATAAAAAAGGATCAGAGTACGGAAGTTTATTTACGATTTCTGCTTTGGTCACGTTTTAGTTATTAAGGCACTGAAAGCTTCCGATTGGCGAACCATCTGGAATTTTAGGAGCTGCAACTTCCTCATATTCTTCAGGATCTTTGATAAATCGGCCCAATTCCTGAGCGATATATCGGTCATTAGCTTCTTGTGATAATGCCAATTTCATACTCAAATCTAAGAATTTTGAGAACGTCACCGCCTTAACTTGCGGAATTGCTTTTTTAGAAACTGAAAGTTTCTTTAAATGCTCCAACACCCTGTAATTGATAGTTTGCTGTACTTCAGAAAGATAACTATCTGAGGTTTTCTTGTATACCGTTTCTTCAAGAAGTGCTTCTAAAACAGCATCAAATGAAGGAAGCCCATCATCCCATGCGTGTTGCGCGACGATACGATTTGCACGTTCAGGATTTAACAAAAAGTCTAGCGTCATATCGGCTGCAGTTTCCGGTGCTGCTAACGGGTCAAAGGTGATGCCGGTGTTCCCTTTAAAACTTTCACGTGTGCGACGATAACCAAAAGCACGCGGAGGAAACAATGCTAACTTATCTTTAGGAATTGCTAAATAAGACGCGTCTAAAGTCTTTAACACGGCAGACAGGGCCTGTTCTTGTTCTTTTGCTGAAAGTGGCGTTACGATCTCCTGCTGCTGATCTCCTTTTACAGCATAATTGTACCGCTGCCCACCTACGCTTTTAATCGCTGCTTCGGTTTGATAACGGTGATAGAAATAAAGCGGAACAAATACATCTTCTAAGGTACTGAAGGCCTCTCCCGTTTGAATATTATCTTCAGAAAAATTACTGATCGCTTTTTTACGCAATGCTAAAACATCTTCCAGTTCTTCGGCGGCATTTGCTCCATTGTCCCAAAGGTGTGCGTCAGGATGTGCGCCTGTAGCCGCTCGAGCATCGCTATCTGTTATAAAACGCAAGCCCTCTTTTTCGGCAGTTTCTAAAACATCATTAAGATACCAGGATTCGGTCATTCCTTTCGGAACAGTTCCATAGCTGTAAGCCACAGTTACTTTATCCCAATCTCCAATTCCTACCGCATAGGCATCGCTAAAGTCTATTTTTCCATTTTTTAATCGAATGGTTGGATGTGGATAATCCATCACCGAAGCACGATCTGCTACACTGGCAGCAAAATTATGTGCAAAGCCTAAGGTATGAC
>Ga0208029_1000104_pt1 | contig 60932 bp, 48 predicted proteins | sample MalvireepMed_s12_FD_184242 | JGI IMG/M metagenome (GOLD analysis project Ga0208029, IMG submission 184242) | Marine viral communities from the Global Malaspina Expedition - Malaspina viral metaG DeepMed_s12 (SPAdes) (version 2) | ecosystem: Environmental > Aquatic > Marine > Oceanic | place... | reverse complement strand
CTATTAACCCTTGATATATGTGGAATGCAATAAACGCTGTCTGCTTTTATCGGACAACAATAAAATTATATATAGAAATCAATGTCTAAAAAAGTAGAATATCCAGAAAATGTATTTGTATCCTTGACCGATTTGCTTAAAAAGGAGCATACCGCTCATAGCTTTACATTGCTAGCTCGAAAACATAAAGTTAACAGTATTTTATCTGGAAAACATGCCTCAAAACTTAGAGGTCGTGGTTTAGACTTTGAAGAAGTGAGCAATTATGTAAAAGGAGATGATATAAGGAATATTGATTGGAAAGTTACTGCCCGAACTCAAAAAACACATACCAGAGTTTATACAGAAGAGAAAGAAAAACCTGTCCTTATTGTAGTAGACCAATCCAAATCCATGTTCTTTGGGTCGGTACATAAAACAAAAGCTGTAGTTGCAGCAGAATTAGCGGCTGTTACTGCTTTTAGAGTATTTAAAGAAGGAGATAGAGTTGGAGGAGTAATATTTGCTGATGAAGGTTTTGATGTTGTAGCTCCGAAACGGAGTCGGAAAAATATCATTCATTTTTTAGAGAAAATTGTAAAACGGAATCATGACTTGATAGTTTCAAAGGCAGATGCTCATGACGAAACCTTAAATGCTGTAATTCCCAGAGTCCATAATATAGTAACTCATGATTATTTGGTAGTTATTATTAGCGATTTTTTAAGATATTCTCCAGCAGTTATAAAAGCAATTTCGGGGATATCAATGCATAACGATTTAATTTTGGCTAAAATTTCAGACCCTATGGAATATGCCATACCAGATACTAAGTTTGTAGCTAGTAATCAAACCCATCAAATTGTAGTAGATGGAAAAAATAAAAGTATAAAGAAAGCCTTTAAAGAAGGTTTTGAAGGCGATTTCTATGCCTTTAAAGATGAAATGAAAAAATATCAAATTCCAATTTTTAATATTGATACTGTAACAGATTTAGATCTTCAGTTAACAGAAGTATTTGGAAAAATGAATGCAAAAAGATGAAAATAATACCTACTACGATACAAGATTCTATTCCAGATAACATAAAAAATCTTCAGCTTGAAGAAATTTATGAGCCCCAGCCCGTAGGATTTACTTTTGAAACTATTGGGTGGAAACTATTGGGAGCTGTTATTTTACTTGGTTTAATAATAGCAAGTTATGTATTTATTAGAAATTACATAAAGAACGCTTATAGAAGGGAAGCAATAAAGAAACTTACTAATAATACAACGGTTTCAGAAGTACTTGTTGTTTTAAAAATGGTTGCATTACAGTCGTTTGGACGTGAAGAAGTAGGGCGTTTGTACGGAAAACCTTGGTTGGAGTTTTTAGATAAAACAGGAAAAGACGTTCGGTTTATTCCTTTGGAGACAGAAATTCAAAATTCAATTTATAAAAATATAGATGTAGACGCTCAAGTAAAACAAGAGATTTTGACAAATTCTAAAAAATGGATAAAATCACATGCCTGATAATTTTGAAATAGCATATTTGTGGATATTCTTTTTATTACCACTTCCTTTTATAGTGTATGCACTTTTTCCATCATTACGAATAAAAAGTGCGTCATTATTTTTTCCAGGGTTTAGTAATGCAATAAAATATACCCACCAAAAGCCTAAAAAATCTGCTTTTATAAAAAGGCGTAATTTTTTGGTATGGCTAGGTCTTTTTGTTTGTTGGGCTTGTTTATTAGTCGCTTTATCTTCTCCTCAAATTGTAGGAGAGCCAGAAATGAAAGTAAAAACGTCTCGTAACTTTTTAATAGCTGCGGATATTTCTTTTAGTATGGCGCAACGAGATTGGACAATTAACGGCAAGCAATCGAGAAGATGGGATGCTGTTAAAAATTTAATGCACGATTTTATAAAAAAACGAGAAGGCGACCGAATGGGGCTCATATTTTTTGGGTCGAGTTCCTATATTCAAGCACCTTTTACTCCAGATTTAGCAGTTGTAGATCAGATGTTAGAAGAAGCAGATGTAGGAATGGCTGGACAAATGACACATATAGGGAAAGCAATTACAAAGGGGGTTGGGATGTTTAAAAAAGATACCATCAAAACAAAAGTAATGTTGCTTTTAACAGATGGTGTGGATGCAGGAACAGATATTTTACCACTAGATGCAGCCGACCTTGCTCAAAAAGACACAGTTAAAATTTATACTATTGGTATTGGAGATCCGGGGGGAGCTGGAACCGATTTGGATGAGAAAACACTACAAGATATTGCTGAGCTTACCAATGGGCAATATTTTAGAGCAAAAGACGAAAAGCGCCTAGCGCAAATTTATACCGAACTTGATAAATTAGAACCAATAGCGTATGAAGAGGAGCAAAATAAACCCGTAACGCTTCTGTATATGTATCCATTAGGAGTAGCTATAGGATTATTGCTGTTTATGATGTTGGTGCTTACTATTGCAAAAGTTATTCGTCAGCTCACTCATAAAAAGGAAAGTTATGTATAAAGATTTGTTTCCTATAAACTGGAGTGATTTTCACTTTTTACGACCTCAATTTATGTGGTTGCTACTGCCTGTTGTTGTTTTAATGGTTATTAGTTTGCTATCCATGCAACAAGAATTAAAGTGGAAAAGAATAATTGCACCTCATTTAAGGCCTTATGTAATTTCTAAAGGAAGTAATGCTGTAAAAGTGTTTATGCATTTAGTGTTGTTGCTTGCATTTGCTAGTGGAATATTAGGACTTTCGGGGCCTACGTGGAAAAAAATTGAAGTGCCAGGTCAGAAATTAGAAACTCCAATGGTAGTGTTGTTAGATATCTCTCAAAGCATGATGGCCGATGATATTCAACCCAACAGATTAGAACGAGCAAAATTTAAAATAAAAGATTTAATAAAATACAATCCTAGAGCCCGAATGGCGCTCGTAGGATTTGCTGGAACTGCTCATACTATTGTACCGCTTACAAAGGATTATGAAATTATAAACAGTCATATTGAAGGGTTAAAACCTTCCACAATGCCTTTTCCAGGTTCAGATTTGGAAGCCGCTTTAATTTTAGGCGATTCTTTAACAAAGGTTACAAAAGCGCCAGGTACAATTGTTGTGTTTTCAGATGATTTTCAGGAAAAGGAAAGAGGTATCTTAAGCAATTTTGCGAAGAATTCTAAAAATAAAATTGTAATACTTCCGATGAGCACTCCTGGAGGATCCGAAATTCCTTCAGCCAGAGATAAAGGTTTCATAAAAGGAAAAGATGGTAAAACAGTTCGGTCAAACCTAGATGCTACATTGATGGCTAGTTTGAATGAAATAGAAGGAATTACAGTTCAACAATTAACGCTGGACGATAGTGATGTGGAGTTAATTGCAAAAAACATCAGTAAAAACTTAGAGTTTACAGAGAAAAATGAAGAAAAAGATAATGATTGGCGAGATGTAGGATTATTGTTTATTATTCCAATGGCTGTATTGTTATTGTTATTGTTATGGTTTAGAAAAGGATGGGTGCTGTATTCTCTTACATTTTTGTTCTTGGTTTCGTGTAACGATGATGCTTCTATTTTTTCTGACTTATGGTATACTAAAGACTATCAAGGACAACGCTTGAGCAATAAAGGGGATTTTAAAGAAGCTGCAGATGTGTATAAAGACCCTTTGAGGAAAGGAGTTGCTTATTTTAAAGCAGGAGATTATGAAGCTGCTATTAATTCTTTTTCAAAAGATACCACCGCTATGGGGGCTTATAATTTAGGACTTTCATATTTTAAAAATGGCGATTATGCCGCCGCAGAATTGGCTTTTAATATAGCTGTTGAAAAAGATCCCTCTTTGGAAGCCGCAAAAGTAAACCGACAAAAATTGATGCAAGTTCTTCCAGAAGAAGACCAATTGTCGGTTGAAAATGCTCAGGAATCAAAAGATGAAAAGAATTCTAAGAATACTCAGAATAAGAGTCCTGAAGATTTAAGTGGAGGTGGGCAAGAAGCTAGTAAGGAGGATATGAAAAAAGAGCGTCAGGAAGAAACAGTAAATTCAAATATTCATAAAGGAAAAGAATTAGATGAAGTTCCGGATGATATTAAAGCATCAATCCCGCAGGACGATAGTAAAATTTTGATGCGTAAAGTAGACGATGATCCTACATTGTTTTTACAGCGAAAATTTAAATATCAGGTAAAAAAGTATAACATAAAACCAAAATCCAATGAAGAAGTGTGGTAGTATGTTAGTAAAGAAATTGCTTTTCTTGCTGTTTGTGGTACTTAGTTTACAAAGTTTAACTGCGCAGCAAATATGGGGAGAAGCACGTTTAAATAAATCCAGTGTATATGTAGGAGAGCCTGTACAAGTTAGTGTTACCGTATATACATCTACTTGGTTTACTAAGGGACTAGATTTAGGAAATATAAAAGTAAATGGTGCTTTTTCGGTATACTTTCGACCTGTTAGTAAATCTTTTCAGAGGAATGGGAAGAATTTTGCTGGGGTGGAGCTTATCTATAATGTTTTCCCTTTTAGTGAAGACAATGTTACATTTCCTGCTTTGGAGATTGAAGTTGAATCGCCTGCTCCTGGGGGGTATAAAGGGATAAAACATGTGGTAAAGACCTCAGAAAAATTGATTAAAGTAAAGCCAATTCCACCAAATTTTAAGCATTCGGATTGGTTAGTAGCCTCCAGTTTAACGGTTTCTGAACATTGGTCTGGAAATACAAAAAAAGCAAAAGTGGGCGATGTTTTGGAGCGTACAATTACCAGAAAGGCAGGAGGTACTGTTGCAGAATTAATTCCGCCAGCAGTATGGGATACTCTTCCAAATGTTGGTATGTACCCTGGGCGTGGAACTATAGATAACTATAAGTCTAAAACATATATAAGTGCGCAACGTACAGAGTCTGTACGCTATTTGTTTGAAAAAGAAGGGACAATAACCATTCCAGAAAAGGTATTTACATGGTACCATCCATTCCAAAAAAAGCTTTATAAAAAAACATTGAAAGCTGTAACTATTGAAGTAGCAGCAAATCCAGATTTAGGAATGTTGGATAGTGTGAGAGATTCTTTAAAACTTCAAGAGGTACAAATTTCTGAAGAAGTTTCAGAAGAGAGACCTTATACAATTTTAGGGCTCTCTGTAAAAGAATTTATTATAGCGTGTATTATTTTGATAGTAAGTTTGTTAGTTGTTTTTTTTCTACTAAAAAGAATCATTAAATACATAATTAAGCGCAGAAAAGCATATAAGAATTCAGAGTTATATTATTTTAATAAATAGAAAAGGACGGTTGGAAGTAATGATAAAACTAAGGTTATGAATGCGCTGTATCGTTGGATTGACGAAATAAATATAGAAGAGCCGAGTGCTCAATATTTGCTTCAAAAATATGATGTTAAAAACGAAGTAGATGTAGCTAATATAGACTCGTCTTTAAGTGTTCATAAATTAAAAAATATCAGAAAAAATTACTTGAATAGAAATACAATATCGCTGGATAAGAAATGGATTAATCCTTAATATTATTGATGTGGGAAGGAAATATTTAAGCAAACCCTCTTTTTGCTTGAGAGGATTTGCTTAAATGTTTTTATTTATCTGCAAGAATGACTTCTACATTATGGTTTTCAAGTTCTTTAATATGACTTTCGTCAATATTGGAGTCGGTTATAATTTTGTCGATTTTATCAAAATTAGAAATAAATGCAAGTCCGCTTCTTTTAAATTTAGAGGAATCTGCCACAACAATAACTTCATCAGAAATTTCAATCATTAATTGGTTGAGGTACGCTTCTTCCACATGATGTGTAAAAACACCTAAGTTTGGTTTGATTCCGTCAACCCCTAGAAAAAGCTTATTACAATACAGTTGTTTTAAGTTTCTTTCTGCCATTGGTCCCACCAACGACATGGAAAACTCTTTTAAATACCCCCCTGGCATAAAAACTTGTAAGTTTTTATATTGCGAAAGATTATTTACAATGTCTAGTGCGTTACTAATTACAGTTAAGTTTTGAATTTCTGCAAGGTTGTTGGAGATTTCAAATGTGGTAGTTCCAGAATCTAGAATAATACTTTCATCATCTCCAATAAGGCTTACTGCTTTTTTTCCAATCAACCTTTTTACATTAAGATTAATTTTCTTTTTTTCACTAACGGTTAAAGCAATATTACTTGTTTTAAAAGCTCCTCCATGTGCACGGATAAGAAGTTTGTTTTTTTCTAATCTATCGAGATCGTTTCTAATAGTAACTTCACTTACACCTAAAGCTTTGCTTAGGTCGTTTACGCTTACTTGACCGTACTCATCTAATTCCTTTAAAATTAAGGATCTTCTAACTGCTGTTTTTTTCACTGTAATGGTATTAATGACTTTATCAAAAATAAAAATAAACAATAAATTCTACATAAAAAAGAAATAAAAGTTAATGAAAAAGTAAATTAATATTTTCGATTCATGAAGTAAGTAAATTTAAAAAGAAATAATTCGAAATATATTTTTTGTTGATATGCTATTTTTTAAGGATTGTTTTATATTAGTAGCTTCAAGAAGTTAATATTAATTATGAATAGAAGGAACTATCTTAAAACATTTTCATTAGGAGCTATTTTACCTGCTATTGGAATGAATAGGCCATTAAATAGCAATGTTTTGAATTTTTTTGGCGGAATAAAAGAAGTCAATTTTAAAAGTAATTGGAATAATTGGTTTGATATGAAGTGGGTAGGTCCAGAATACTGGGCAAACCGGATGCAGGATTGGGTTATTGAAAATGGAAGGGCAGTATGTATAGTTTCTGGAACGGATAGGAATTTAAATTTATTAACTATCCAGAAGGGAGATAATACAGATAATTTTGAGCAAGAAGTAGAGATTGATGTATTGTCTTCTGAGATAAAAGGAAATACAAAAGCTTTTGTTGGATTTAAAATTGGAGTAAGAGGGCAGTTCAACGATTATAGATCTGCTTCAGTGTTTGGGAAAGGACTGCCAGTTGGACTAACAGGAGGCGGGGATTTTATTATTGGAGAGGAAGTTTTTAAGACAAATTTGCTTCAAATTCCAGATAGTTTGAAATTAAAGCTCAAAGCAACCTACAAAAATGGCTATTATAAGCTAAATGTAAGCGCTATAGATAGCTCCTCAATAGAAATAGCTTCCGTAGAAAGTATGGTAGAGGCTGAAAAAGTTAATGGAAATTTTTCTTTAGTAGTTCACACGCAACATAAAAAAGCAGTTAAAAATAAAACCGCTTCCTTTTCTAATTGGAAAGTAACTTCTACAGGGTTAAACTATAGTGAAGAGCAATTGTATGGTCCTATATGCTTTGCTCAGTATACTTTGCATAAAGAAAAATTGAAGTTGACAACTCAATTAACTCCTTTTGAAAAGATCCCTAATCATAAAGTAATATTGCAGTTTAAGCGAGATGGGGAATGGCAAACTGTAGAGACGCAAACAAACTCAAACCCAGGACGAGCCAATAATTTTATAATTGAACATTGGAAGGAAACGCAAGATATTCCATATAGAGTTTTGGTAGAGTTACCTCTTAGAAATCAAGTTCATCAGTATTTTTATGATGGTACTATAGCTAAAGAGCCTCTTGATAAAAACGAAGTTAAGGCAGGAGTGTTTAGTTGTAATTTTCATTATGGCTTTCCAGATCAGGATGTATGTAATAATGTTTCTTATTTAGATCCAGATATTATCTTGTTCTTAGGAGATCAATTCTATGAAGCCACAGGAGGATATGGAGTTATATATGAAGGAGACTTTGATGATTTATGTATTGAATATCTTCGGAAATGGCTACTATTTGGGTGGTCTTATCGAGAACTTTTTAGACATAAACCTTGTGCTATAATTCCAGACGATCATGATGTATATCATGGAAATGTATGGGGAGAAGGAGGTGCTGTAGCAGATACTTCTAAAGGTTTTGGAGCATCTTCTCAAGATTCAGGAGGCTATAAAATGTCTCCAGAATGGATCAATATGATTCAATTTACACAAACTAGTCATTTACCAGACCCTTATGATGCCCGCCCTGTAAAACAAGTAATAGGCGTGTATTATACCCAATGGAAATATGCAGGATTGAGTTTTGCAATTTTAGAAGATAGAAAGTTTAAATCGGCTCCCATGCATGTTTTGCCAAAAGAGGCTGACATTTGGAATGGATGGATTCAGAATGAGAATTTTGATATCAAGAAGTATAAAGATTTGGATGCTGAACTTTTAGGGAAACGTCAAGAGGATTTTCTTGAAGAATGGGTGCAAGATTGGAATGATGATACGCAAATAAAAGTAGTTTTATCTCAAACCAATTTGGCTACTGTAGCAACACTTCCGAAAGAAGCGAGAACAGATGCTGTTGTTCCTGAACTTAAAATTCCGCAAAAAGAAGAATATATTTTAGGAGATGCAATGACTGCAGATATGGATTCTAATGGGTGGCCAGCTAATAAAAGAGATAAAGCGGTACGCATTATTAGAAAAGCTTTTGCTTTTCATATTGCTGGAGATCAACATATGGCGAGTTTTGTTAAATACGGATTGGAAGAATTTGGAGACAGTGGTTATGCGTTTGCAGGGCCTGCATTAAATAATATTTGGCCAAGAAGATTTTGGCCGCCAATAGAAAATGTTAAAGACCATACCTATAAGAAGCCAGCTTTTTTAGGAAATCATATTGATGGTTTTGGGAATAAAATGTCCGTGCTAGGAGCTGGAAATCCATATCAAACAGATTTAAAACCAGCAGTTTTATACAATAGAGCTACTGGTTATGGAATGGTAACTTTTAATAAAAAAGAGCGAAGTATTAAAACGGAATGTTGGCCAAGATTTGTTGACGTTAGAGTAAATAGAGAAGAACAATATCCAGGATGGCCAATAACAATTAATCAATACGACTGCTATGCTAAAGAAAAGGAGTATTTGTTGCCAGAGTTAATTGTAGAATCTGAGAAAGAGATTCCGTTAGTAAAGTTGTATGATGCAGATGAATTGATATATGCCTATAAACCAAATTCTAATACGTTTCAATTAAAGACTTTTAAAGAAGGAGTACATAAGGTGATTTTGTATTTTGAAAAAGAAGATAAAACAGAAGAACATTTATTAACAGCATTAGTAATCAATAAAACATCGGTTAAAATATAATAGAAAGTTATAATTGGCTCTAGAGTATAGAATAAATGTTTTTTGTTACTGAATATTTTTAATTAAAATCTTAAAATTTATTTTTTATTTTCATGTTAGAAAGTAATTTTCTATATTGTCGAAGCAAAATGAAAATAAATTATTTACTTATAGCTTCATTTTAATAAAAAAGCATTAAGTTCTTCAAAAAAGTAGAGTGATATTATAAAAAACCTAAATTATGAATTCAAGAAGAGATTTTATAAGAAAATCAGCTGTTGTAGGCGCAGGTATTTCTCTTGCTCCAAACCTATCTTTTGGATACGCTTCTAGCAAAAACGAAAAATTAAAATTAGCATTTATCGGGGTTGGACTTCGAGGGACTAATCATTTAAATAATGCATTATTAAGAGACGATGTTGAAGTGGTTGCTATTTGTGATGTAGATCCAAATAGAATAGATATTGCAACAAAAAAAATTACTGAAGCTGGACAGAAGAAACCACAAGTGTTTGGAAAAGATGATTACGATTATCGTAACATGCTTCAATTGGAGAGCATAGATGCTGTAATAATTGCTACGCCTTGGCTTTGGCATACTAAAATGGCGGTAGATTCTATGAAAGCTGGTAAGTATACAGGACTTGAAGTCTCTGCGGCGCAAACCATTGAAGAATGTTGGGATTTAGTTAATACTTCGGAAGAAACAGGGTCTCACTTAATGATTCTTGAAAATGTAAATTACCGTCGTGATGTTTTGGCGGTATTAAATATGGTAAAACAGAATGTTTTTGGAGAGCTTTTACATTTTAGATGCGGTTATCAGCATGATTTAAGAGCTGTAAAATTTAATAACGGAAAGCAACCATATGGTGGCGGTGTAGAGTTTGGAGAGAAGGCTCTTTCTGAAGCAAAATGGAGGACACAACATTCGGTTTCCAGAAATGGAGATACCTATCCAACACATGGTGTTGGACCTATTGCTGCAATGACAGATATTAATAGAGGGAATAGATTTGTTTCTTTAACTTCTCATGCAACCAAAGCAAGAGGTTTAAATAGATATATAGTTAATGAAGGGGGCACAGATCATCCTAATGCTAGTGTAAAATTTAAGCAAGGAGATATTATTACTTCAACAGTAGAAACTGCTAATGGAGAGACAATTATAATAACTCACGATACTAATTCTCCAAGACCTTATTCTTTAGGATTTAGAGTACAAGGTGTAAATGGTTTGTGGGAAGTAGATGGAAATAGAATTTATATAGAAGGGAAATCTGAGCCGCATAAATGGGATGAGGCAGATGCATGGTTAGAGAAATACGACCATCCAATCTGGAAAAAATATGGTAAAATAGCAACAGGAGCAGGACATGGCGGAATGGATTATTTTGTAATGAAAGCTTTTGTGGAATCTGCAATAGATAATATTGCGCCGCCAATGGATGCGTATGATGCAGCTGCTTGGAGTGCTATTACACCACTTTCTGAGGCTTCTATTGCAAATAATGGAGAGCCTCAAGATTTTCCAGATTTTACAAGAGGGCAATGGATTGCAAGAAAACCTTTTGATTGGATGAAAGAGGAATATAGGTACTAATTTATTGATTATTTTTTGTTAGAAGTTTATTGTGCAGTTAGCTTAAAAAAAGCGAATGATTAATCATCATTCGCTTTTTTATTTGTCAGAAAAATATTGAATATTTTTCTGACAATCAATCTTCTAAATCCTTTTAAGACTCTATGTTTTTATGAAATTTAATATAACTCCTTCTAGCTTTAAAAGCGATATCATTTCTCTATTTTAGTTTTTTTTCTTCGTTTGCTTAAACAATAAATTGCATGTTTATTCGGACATTAATGTTTTAATGGCTAAGACCTCCAATATTTTTTTAAAAATCATGGTGTTTTCATAAATACCTGTAAACTTATCTGCTTGTGGACCATAAGCAAACAAAGGAACCATAATTCCAGTATGGTCTACAGTTAGAAAATCTGCTTGCACCGTACCTTCTATATTACCTCCAACAATTCCTAATCCAGAAGTTTCATGATCCGCAGTAATTAATACTAATGTGTTTTTATTAGCATCTGCAAATCGTAATGCTTCTGCTATTGCCTGATCAAAATCAAGCATTTCTTCTATAATTCCTTTGATGTTATTGGAGTGTCCTCCATTATCAATCTGAGCTCCTTCAGCCATTAAAAAAAATGGTTTTTCTTTGCTATCTAATACTTTTAGTGCCTTTTTTAGCGCTGTAGGAAAAGTATTCTCTCTTCCTTTACTCATTGTAGGCGCTTTTTCTTCACCTATATAAATAGCTGTTTGTCCATCGAAATCTGAAAAAGTCTCTAATCTTTCAGTTTTAAATTCCTTCTCTATATTTTTTTCCTGACTTCTTCCTCCAGCTATAAAAAAATCTAGTTTACTACCTTTTAAATCAGTAACAAGCCCTTTGGTGTCGTCTCTTTCTGTTCGGTGCGCAAAGAAAGATGAGGGGGTAGCTCCATAAATAGCATCTGTAGAAACTATAGCGGTATTAAAATTAGAAGCCTTGGTAATGTTTATTAAATTATTCAATTTTTTTCCTTCTGAATCTACTCCTATAGCACGATTATTAGTTTTAACCCCTGTAGCCATAGCTGTTGCACCTGCAGCAGAATCGGTTATTAAGTTATCTTCTGAAGCTGTTTTTATCAAACCTATGTTTTTAATTTTAGTAACTGTAAGCTCCCCACGATTGGCAATCATGGTTGCCGATATTTGCGCAAGTCCGTTTCCATCTCCTATCATTAAAATGATGTTTTGAGGCTGTTGATCTTCATCATAATCATATTTAGGCTGATAGGTTTTAACTTTGTTGGCTAAATGGTATGTATTCTTTTCAATAGCTTTTATATATTGATTAGCAAGTGCAGGTTTATCTGTATTGATATAATTTACTCCAAGATTAGATAACCGCAACCAAGCTGTTTTGGTATCTGGCGTAGCCCAAAAACGAATCGGTTTAGAGATATTATGTGCTTTTTCAATAACGTTTTTTACCTGTTTTGCTTCCGAAGCAACCATTCTTCCATAACCATTCCATACCGAATAATCTTTATAATTAGCGCTTATTAAGGCTACTTTACTTAAATCTATTTCCTCTAAATTATTTAAGTTTTGATGGTCAAACATTATATAGTCAGGGTACTTAATGTAGTCCTCTGACTTTGGTTTGTTGCCCGAAATAACAAAACGAATTTTATTAGATTTTAAAAGGGCTGGATACTCCTTGAGTACGTCAACTAATTTATTGATGGTTGTATAAGCCTCCGATTTAAAATCTATAAGTAGCTGTAATTCTCTTAATTCTCCCGATAGTAACAAAGCATTTAATCTATCTAAATAGACCGACTCAAGCGTTGCACTTTCCGAAATTTCATCTTCGCTATGAGTTACAAAAAGCGTTTGATCTTTCAGAAAAACATCAACTTCAATGGAGGTAGCTCCATTACTGTATGCATACCAAAAGGGAAGTTCTTGTTTATAATCGTTATGAGAATGTACTAGATATTGCTCCTGAGCATTTAAGGAAAAGTGAAATAATAGGCAGATAATTGTTAATCTTATCATTTTATTCATAGCTATTTCTTTTTATTTATTGCTTGAAACATTTTATGATAAATTTCATTATTCTGATAAATTCCTTGAAAATTTTCTGCTCCAATGCCTTTAGCAAAAACTGGAATTAATTGTCCCGTATGTTGATCGGTATTAAAGGAAACTGCTACCTTTTCTGGATTTTCTACTTTTTTTCCATTAGCACCTACATCATAATATTTTCCTACACTAGCTCCACCAGTTTCATGGTCGGCTGTTACCACTAATAACGTATTTGGATTTTCTTTTATATAGTTTAATACAATCCCCAATGTTTTGTCAAAATCCAATACTTCTTGAACCATCATATCAGCATCTTTAGCATGACCTCCCCAGTCTATAAAAGAACCTTCTACCATTAAAAAAAATGGTTGTTTTTTAGCGTCAAAATAATCCAAAGATAATTTTGTAGCTTCTTGAAGAAAACCTTCTCTTCCTTGCGTTTTAGATGGGAAAGCATCGGCAGCTAACAGATATCCATTTTTTTTATCAGCATTAAAAGAGATTAGGTTTACAGAATCCATCTGAAAACCATTTTGCTGCATTTCTTGATACAAATTTTTTCCATCTTTTCGTTTGGTGAAAAAATCCAATCCTCCACCAGCAAAAAAATCAACCTTCCCTTTGGTCATTTGTTCTGCTATTTCCTCATGCATATCTCGATCTTTTACATGCGCATAAAAGCTAGCTGGAGTAGCATGGGTAATAGATGTTAAACTAATTAAGCCAGTTTGATAGTTTTCCTCTTTTAATTGTTCCAAAATTGTAGGAACAGCAACAGTATCTTTAGAAACTCCAATAGCTCTATTGTAGGTGCGTTCTCCTGTTGCAAATGCAGTAGCTCCAGCGGCAGAATCTGTAATAGTATGACTTGTACTTGAAGTCTTCATTAAGCCGATTTCCGAAAATTGTTCAAAATTAGGAGTACTTTCACCAAAGTAAAAAGCTGTAGATATTTGAGAAATCCCCATTCCATCGCCTACCATTAGTATGATATTAGGAGTTTGAGCTATTTCGTTACCTACTTTTTCTTTTTCAACTTCTTTTTTATTTTCTTTTGTTGCACAACCAATAGTGTTTAAAGACACTAGTAGAAGTACTATTGTTTGAATTGAAAATTTCATATTTTTTAATTGATTTAAAATGAATGAGAACAACAAGCTATTAATACAACTTGTTGCTCTCATAAAATAGATTAATTCCCCAGAGCCTGCCCTAAGTTTACCGAAGGGCTCTACATCCAAATGGATTAAATTATTTTCTTTTGAATACCTCTTGAACTTGCCCTGAGGTAATTGATTTATTATTTTTAGTATCCTGCATTTTGCTCTATGTATCCAGAAATATTGGAAGCTCCATCAATAGCATCTTGCGGGATAGGAAAGAGACGGTGGTGAACATCGCTACTTGTTTTTTCTGTCCAAGCATCTTCATAATGACCAAAACGAATTTGGTCTCCACGTCTAAAGCCTTCCCAGTATAATTCAAATCCACGCTCTCTATATAACGATTCCAAATCTATAGCTGCTAGAGCTGCTGGAATAGGTGCACGTGCCGTTCTAGAGGTTCTTACCTTGTTTACATCTGCCAAAGCCCCTGCATTATCTCCTAATCTTAATTTTGCTTCTGCTCTCATTAAATATATCTCCGCATAACGCATTAAAACAAGGTCTACACTGCTGTAATTGTTTCCGTTTGGAGACGTGTGACTAAACTGATATTTTGAGGCTCTATATCCTGCTGCATGCAAACGCCCTTGGTTGGAAAAATCAACTTTTAAGGTATGGTTTACATAGGCAACATCCTTATCTGGTCCATTTCCTTTTGTTTGTTTAACTGGATATATTCTGTAACCTCCATCACACGTATAAAAAGACCCATTATCATCTTTTCTTGGTCCCCAAATTACGCCACGAATAATTCCTCTATCGATTTCAAAATCTTCGGCTGCCATACAATAATAATGAGCTTCATCATTTAAAGGAGATAAGCCAGTTAAATCTTGAAGTGCTACAGGAATATCTTGATTTTTCTTATAAAACCTAGCATCTGCCTCTGCTGGATCTACATTTCCGTAGGCATCTACCCAAGTTTGGTAAAAATCTGAGGTAATTGCTGGACCATCTGTACCATCGGCACTTGGATGCTCTGGTCTAGGAAACCAAGATCCTGCAAGCGACCAATATGCCCAACGGCTATGTTCATTGTTTAAAACACCACGTTGGTCTAATGCAAATATTAGTTCAGGGTTATCATGATTGTCATCATTAAATAAATCAAAATATTCTGGTGAAAAAGAGAATTTTCCAGAGTTAATAATATTATCTGTATACTGAACAACCATTTTCATATCTTCTTGCGAAAATTGTGGAGTTCCGTAAGGATCTCTATACACCGCAGCATTAAGATATAACCTAGCTAAAAGTCCCCAAACAGCGGCTTGAGACATTCTCCCAGGCGCTTTATTTGTATTAATAATGTCTACTACTGAAATTAATTCACTTTCGATATAGTTTATAGCTTCTTGTCCTCGTAAAATTTCAGAAAGCTCTTCTGAAGTTTCTTTTTTAAAAGCAATTCCCCAGCTATCTAATGTTAACATGTTTAAGTAAGCTCGAAGCGCAATCATTTCATGCAAGGCTCCTTCGGCTTCTGCATCTCCAGCTTCTGCCAAAGGTTTTAAAACTTCAATTGCCGATAGGGTTCTAGAGATATTTTTGGTAACTTCATTCCAAGAACTTCCTACTAAATCGTTACTTGGAGAAATATCATGCGTATGCGCATCTAAAAATTTACCGTTGTCATACCAATCTGTTCCGCCTCGATATGGCAATATAGCTTCATCAGAAGGAATTAATTGTAGTCCGTAATAATTTGTATGCCTCCAAGTCCATGCTATTTGTCCATAAGCAGGTGCTATTGCACCACTTACAGCTTCTGCTTGTCCGCTTCCGTCTAAAGACTCGTCTATAACTTCTTCGTTAAGGTCGGTACAACTTATATTTGAAAATAAGCTGATTCCGAAAAGTGCTATTATAATTCTATTCTTCATTTTCAAGTATTTTTTTTGATTAGAATGATACATTTAAACCGAATAAAAGAGTTCTTGTTTTTGGGTAACTGAAATAATCAATACCAAAAGTTTGAATTCCATCTAATGTTAGGTTGGAGTTAATTTCAGGATCAAAACCACTATACTTGGAAATCACAAATAAGTTTTGACCAGTAACAGAAAATCTAATGCTCTTAATCCATTCTCCCATTCCTATAAGCTCTGGCTTTAAATTGTAGCCAATAGTAGTATTATTTAAACGTAGGAAATCTCCATCTTCTAAATAACGAGTCGATACTGTATTTGAATTGGTAGTATCTTCATTAGGATATTGCGTTGCTAAATCTGTAGTGTTAAAATTAGATGCTAGAAGTCCTTTTCCAAACAAAGACATAGCAGTATGGTTGTACACCTTATTTCCAGAAACTCCGTTGAAATTAATTCCTAAATCAAAGTTTTTATAATTTAGGTTTAAATAAAAGGCATATACAATATCTGGTAAAGCACTACCTACTACCGTACGATCATCTGATAAGATGCTTAATCCATCTGCTCCAATACCCATAAATTCTTGCATGTAAAAAGAACCAATAGGCTCTCCATTGATATTACCATTGATGGTAGCATCGGTTTGACCTGCACCTTGTGCTGCTCCTGTGGTTAATACTTTGTATGGAGAGTTTTCCACTTTATTATCGGTATACGCTATATTACCTCCTAGATTGAATCCAAAATCGTTTCCTATAGTTCCATTGTAATCTATAGTGAATTCAATTCCGTTGTTTTTAATTTCCATATCTGGAATATTAGTCCAATATCTATCTGTTGGCTGCACAGGATCTGCAGGAGTAACCTCTAATAAGATATTTTCAGATACTTTATTAAAGTAGTCTATGGCTCCTGTTAATTTATTATTGAAAAAACCAAAATCCAATCCAACATCAGTTTGTGTAGAAACTTCCCATTGAATGTCAGGATTAGCCAATCTTGTAAAAATGGTACCATATGGATAATCTTCAATTGAATTTTCATTTCCGTTTATTGGGTAACTATCGTTCCCTCCTTTACTGTCTGTGTAACTTAATTTTGTTATTTTAGAAGGGATTTCTTGATTTCCAGTTTTACCCCAACTAGCACGTAATTTAAGGTTGCTAACAGTAGTAGAATTTACTAGAAATTCTTCGTTCATTAAATTCCATCCAATGGCAACAGAAGGGAAATATCCGTATTTATTGTTGTCTCCAAATTTAGAAGAACCATCGGCACGCATAGTTGCTGTAAGTAAATACTTATCATCAAATGCGTAGTTTACCCTTCCGAAGAACGACTGTAATTCATTTTTAACAGCAAAAGTATTCATGTATGTTGGGGTGCTTTCTCCGCTAATTTGATCTTGATATTTTGGATCGATACCATTGTCAGAAAAGCCTTCTAACTCAAAAGTCTTTTGCTCTACAAAGGTTTCTTGATACGTATGCCCCGCTAAAAACGTTAAATTATGTTTTTCTTTAAAAAGATTATACGTTAATGTATTTTCAATTAAGGTATTTTTATTAGAAGTGTAAATTGAGTTTAAAGTTCCATTTACATAATCTTCTAATAAAGTATATGGTTTATATTGAACATCTCTATTTGTAGAAGAGTAGTCAACCCCTAAACTTAATTTATAGGTTAATCCTTTTGTTATTTTAACAGAAGGAGCAATGTTTGCCAAAATTCTATTATTTATAGCTTTATCGCTATAAATTTCTTCTCTTGTTAACGGATTTAATCTGTTTTCTAAGAGCGTTGGCTTTCCGTCTGTATACAATGGTAACGTAGGATTTAACTGTAACATATCTCCAACGATAGCTTGAGCATCTGCTCTTGAATTTTCAATTCTATTTGCCGTTAAATTGTACTCTACTGTTAATTTGTTATCAAATGCTTTTTGAGTAAGATTTAAACGCCCCGAATACAGTTGTAAATCATTTCCTCTTAAAACCCCTTCTTGGTCGTTTACTCCTAAAGAAGCACGGTATGAAAAATTATCGGAGGAATTACTTAACGAGAAATTAATGTTTTTAGAATAAGCAGTTCTGCTTAATTCGTCTTGCCAATCGGTATTAGCTCCGCCATCTTGTAAATTACCACCAGCAGCAGCAACCTGCTCACGAAATTCATTAGCGCTAAATACATCCACTTTGTTGGTAAGGGTTGAAAAGCCAGATGCAACACTTAAATCCATTTGTCCTTTATTGCCTTTACCATTTTTTGTAGTAATTACAATAACTCCATTTGCTCCTCTAGCTCCATAAATAGCAGTAGCCGAAGCGTCTTTTAAAACATCAATTTTTTCAATGTCTTGAGAATTGATAAAGTTTAATGGATTGGTGGCTACCCCTGTAACCGAATTATCTAATGCAAAACCATCTATTACATAGAGAGGAGTAGTGCCAGAACGTAAACTTCCTACACCACGAATAATAACATCTTGTGTAGCACCAGGCTCTCCGCTTACAACAGAAACATTTACACCAGCTACTTTTCCTTGCAATAACTGTCCTGGATTTGTAACCAGCCCTTTGTTAAAATCTTCATTATTTACAGAACCAATAGACCCTGTAATGTCTGTTCTTTTCTGAGTTCCGTAACCTACCACTACTACATCTTCTAATTGAGTCTCATCTGGACTTAATTGAACCGTAATATCTTCATTTACATTTGTGGCTACTTCTTTTGTTATGTAGCCTATGTAAGAAACTTCTAATATAGCACCCTCTTCTACTTCTAATGAAAAATTTCCATCAAAATCTGTAGTAGTACCATTTAGAGTTCCCTTTTCTAGAACAGTAGCTCCAGCCAATGGAACTCCATTTTCGTCGGTAATTAATCCTGTAACGGTTTTATAATCAACTTCTACAACTCTAACGGGAACTTTTTGTTTTACATTGATAGAAATTGTTTTATTGATTCTTCTAAAAGTTAGGTTTTCTTCTTTTGCCATAATCTCCAAAACAGTACGTAGGGACCTGTCGTGGTAAGAAACATTGTAAATGTTTTGCAAACGATTAACTTTTCTATCATACACAAACTTAAAGCCTGTTTGCTTTTCAATTTGATGCAAAACTTCTACAACTGATGCATTATTTAAAGTGAAATCCACTTTATAATGATCAAGTTTTTGTCCTCGTGCATCTGCGGCTAGCACAGGATTTAAGAGTGACATAATTATAAGAAAGCAAAATGATTGAAATGTCAATTTGATTAATTGTTTAATAGTTATTGAATTCATAATTTAGCATAACGTTTAATGATTATTATTTGTAATTGTTAACTTTAGGTAGTCTGTTTCCGCTCGCCAAAGTGTCTCAGACTGCCTTTTTTATTTTGTGTTTTATTGTTGATTTTATTTCATAGGCTGATAATGGATTTTTATTTGAACCTTTTATGATGGTTTAATTTCTCAAAGCCTGCCCTGAGTTTATCTAAGAACGATGCGTTGAGTGATTTATAATTGTTTCATTTAAATCCCTCATTGAGGGTTTTATTCTCCTTTGAATACCTCGCAGGCTTGCCTCGAGGTAGTTGATTACTTCATGGGTTTGTCTCTAGGGAGTTGATTTAGTCTGTACATTTTCCTTTTATCATAATTTTATTATCTTCTATATATTCAAATTGCAATCCTTTTTTTGCATAGATGATACTTTCTAAAACGACGGTTAAAATTTCATTATTAAACGAAGCAGTAATATGACATCGTTTCACTTTTTCATTTTTAACTATAAATGATACTCCATACCAGCGCTCTAAAGCTTCTAAAGCCTCAGCTAAAGGAGCATCTTTAAAATTGATAATCCCTTTTTTCCAATACAAATAATCGGCTGCATTTACGTGCTCTTTGGTAATGTTTTTAGTAGTTCTATCAAATATTGCTTGGTCATTTTGAGTAAGAAATACTTTTTCTTCGTTGGAACTTACTTCTACTTTTCCGGTAGCTACTGTAACTTCTACACGGTCTTTATCGTCATAATTATTTATATTGAAGGAAGTTCCATGAACCATGGTATTTACTTCTCCTGTTTGTATAATAAAAGGTTTATTAGGATTTTTGGCGACCTCAAAAAAAGCTTCACCATCTAGTTTGACCTCTCTGCTGTATGCACTAAATTTTTTTGGAAATTTTATAGTAGTTCCAGAATTTAAATGAACTTGAGTACCATCTGGCAGAGTAAGATTCATTTTTTGTCCCCATTCTGTTTGAAGTACCACTTCTTCTACGGGTATTTCTTTAGCATTATTTATTGGGGCAATCATAAAAAAGAGATATCCTAAACCAAAAAGTACAACTATAGAAGCTGCAACTTTTGCCAAGTTGCTAAAAGAAGAATTGTTATGTTTGCCTTTATGATTCTTACTAATAGCATGGCGAATCCGCTGTTTATCTTCTTCATTACGGAAAGTGTCTTTATTCTTTAGAATGAGCTTACTATCAAATTCTTCTAGTAAAGTTTCCTCTTTGTCGGAAATAGTACCGTTGAGATACTTCTTCATTAAGGTTTTAATCTCTTTTTCTGTCATTGTTTTGTTGGTATTCAGTTATAAGTACCAAAAACACACATGTGCGCACAGTAAAAAAGTGAGGGTTAATAATTTCTTAACCTCTCTAATATTCTGTTAACTATTAGTTAAAATTGAAGAGTTTAAAACAGCAGAAACTTAACAATGGACAAATCTTTTCGGAGTTTACTCAATGCTAATGAAATTTGATTTTCAACCGATCGTTGTGAGATATTTAATTGATTTGCAATTTCTTTATTGCTCATAAAATTAACGCGACTTAATCTAAAAATCTCCTGACATCGCTCTGGAAGTGCTTGAATAGATTGATAGATCTTATTTTCTAATGCAATTACGTTTTCATCTAATTCAACATCAGGATTCACCGAAATAGAACTAGCAGTTTCTATTTGAATTTTATTAAACTTAGAATTTCTGAGGTTGTTGTAACAACGGTAACGAATGGCTTTGTATAAATAAGACTTTATATTTTGAACTTCTACATATTCTCTTCGTTGCCAATAATCAATCCATACTTCTTGCACTAAATCTTTTGCAATTGCCGTGTCCATTATTATAGAAGTAGCATAGGTATACATTGGATCCCATAGTAAATCAAACAAAGTATTGAAAGCTTCCTTATCTGATTTTGAGATCAGTTCAGCAAGATTTTTTAAAGGAATTTTATCGAGAGTTGACTTCTTCATGAGAAGCAAATCTAGCAAAATAGAAAATCGCCAACATTACGGTATTGTAAATTCTCATGAATCTATTTTAGAGGTTGATTTTTATAGCTTGTTTTAAATTGATTAGAGAGTTTGTATTGAAATTGATTATTTGATTTTTAGAATGAAAGAAGTTTAATCCCTCATAGAGGGTCTAATTCCCCAGAGCCTGTGCTGAGTTTACCGAAAGGCTCTGCGTCGAAATGAATTAAATTTGTTTCCTTTGAATACCTTGTAGGTTAACCCCGAGGTAGTTGATTAAGAATTCATTTAGATTAGTTTTTAGCATAAAAATAGCCTTTAGGCTTTTCCTAAAGGCTATTTTTTACTTTAAGATGTATGTAGTGTCCGTCTTATTTGTTTTTTCTAATCAATGCTTCTGTAAAGTAATAATCTGCATAGTTTAAAGGAGAATCGACTTCTTCTCCATGAGGTTTACTTCCAACAGAATGCATTAACATAAACCCGCTATTAGTTCCTATTTTAGCTAAATAAGCTGGAGAAGCTAAGCTAGTCATAATTTCATCAGCAAAAGAAATATACTCGTTAGCTTCATTTTGATCTACATAAGTAGCTAAATCATAAAGAGCAGAAGCTGTAATTGCAGCTGCAGATGCATCTCTAGGAGTGTTATTCCCTGCAGGAGCATTATAGTCCCAATACGGAATTTTATCCTGCGGGAGATTAGGATTGTTCTTTATAAATGCTGCAATGTTTTTGGCTTGATTTAAATATGCTTCATTATGAGTTTCTTTATAACACATTGTAAAACCATAAAGCCCCCACGCTTGGCCACGAGCCCATGCAGAATCATCGCTAATTCCTTGATGTGTGTTCTTTTTAATTATTTTACCATTTTTTGGATTGTAATCTACTACGTGGTATGAACTAAAATTATCTCTAAAATGATTTTTCATTGTTGTATTAGCATGAGTAATTGCAATGTTGTAATAGGTAGAGTCGCCAGAAATTTTAGTAGCATTAAATAATAACTCCAAATTCATCATGTTATCTATAATAACTGGATATTCCCATTTTTTACTCCATTCCCAAGACTTTATAACTCCTGTATTTTTATTAAATCTAGTAGAGAGCGATTTTGCGGCTTGTACAATTACATCTTCGTAATTTTTGTTACCATACTTTATTCCGTTTCCAAAACTACATTCAATCATAAAACCAACGTCGTGGTTATCTTGCCAGTATTGAATGGTGTCTAATTTTTCTGTGTATAAGGTAGCGCGTTCTTTCCATTTTTCATCCCCTGTAATTTTATATAAATGCCATAATGTACCTGGGTAAAATGCACTTGTCCAGTCGTATACGCCAACAAATTTTGTCGAATCTTCTTTTATAGCACGTGGAATAAACTTTTTATCTTCAATATGTTTGTTTACCTCTGGATATGCTTTGTTATACTGTTCTGTAATGGTTTCAGTAAGATCCATTTTTTTTACAGTTTCTGTTTCTTTTTTTTGTTCTTTACATGCGCTCAAAATTACAACGAGTACTAATGTAATTAGGGTGTTTAAGGATTTAATCATGGCTAGTATTTATTTTTATAGTTAGAAATAAGAGAAATATAATTGCTTTATAATAATCAAATATATATAAAAAGTACAAAAATTTACAATCGATTGTAAATTTTATCGAAAATTATTATTTATTTTATGTATATTAAATGAAAATTAATCAAAACAAATTAATAAATAATGATGTTACGAATACTTTTTATTACTTCAATAATGATTATGTCGTTAAATGCTGTAGGTCAAAGCAATTCAGGGGTATGGTATTCTCAGCCTGCTGATACTTGGATGGAAACTTTGCCAGTTGGAAATGGGAGAATGGGAGCGATGATTTATGGGGGTATTGAAACAGAACATTTTCAATTAAATGAAGATTCTATGTGGCCGGGAAGCCCTAACTTATCTAATGCGAAAGGAACAGCAGAAGATTTAGCTCTGATGAGGAAATTAATTGATGAAGGAAAAGTACATGAAGCAGATTCGCTAATTATAGATAAATTCTCAAGACAAGATATAGTTCGTTCTCATCAAACGGCAGGCGATTTATTTTTGCATTTTAAAAACAGAGGGGGAGTAACTAATTATAAACGAAGCTTGGATTTTGAGAAAGCAACTAGTTATGTTTCTTATAGTGTGGATGGAAATACTTTTAAAGAAACAGCTTTTTCATCGCAACCAGATAATGTATTGGTCATTAAATTAGAAAATTCTAATCAAAATGGGATGGATTTCGATATTGAAATGTCAAGACCAAAAGATGAAGGGGTTGAAACAGTAAAGGTTGCTACTTTTCCAGAAAAGCAATTAATGTTGATGAATGGAGAAGTTACACAAATGGGAGGAGTTGTAGAGAGTGTTCCAACACCTATTAAAAATGGAGTTAAATTTCAAACTCGCTTAAAGGTTAAAAGTAAATCTGGGATAATCACTTCTAATGGAAACAGGTTAACTGTTAGAAATGCCAAAGAAGTGTTGTTGCTTATTGCTACCGAGACATCCTATTATCATCCCGATTATATAGAGAAAGCTGAGCTTGTTATTGAAAATGCCGAATCTAAAGGTTATAAAGCTTTAGTGAATAATCATATTCAAGATTTTAAAAACTTGTATAATAGAGTTTCTCTGCATATTGAAACAGACAATTCTAATAAGGAGTTCTCTACAGATAAGCGTTTAGAGCGTTATAAAGCTGGTGTGGTTGATGTTGGTTTACAAGAAACTTTATTCAATTATGGAAGATATTTATTAATTTCTTCTTCAAGAAAGGGTACAAATCCAGCAAATTTACAAGGCATATGGAATAATCATATTACAGCACCTTGGAATGCCGATTATCATTTAAATATTAATTTGCAAATGAATTATTGGTTGGCTCCTATAACTAATTTAGCTGAATGTGAGCTTCCTCTTTTTGATTTTGGAAATCGTTTAATTATACGTGGTAAAGAAACTGCTAAACAGTACGGAATTAATAGAGGGTCTATGTCGCATCATGCAACCGATTTATGGGGGCCAACTTTTATGAGAGCAAGAACACCATATTGGGGAGCTTGGATTCATGGTGCTGGTTGGTTAGCTCAGCATTATTGGGAATATTATTTGTTTACAGAAGATGAAGTGTTTTTAAAAGAGCAGGGGTATCCTTATTTAAAAGAGGTGGCTACTTTTTATCTCGACTGGCTTCAATATGATGAAAGCACAAAAGAATGGTTTTCGTATCCAGAGACTTCTCCAGAAAATTCATATATCGCCAACGATGGAAAACCAGCTGCTGTTTCAAGAGGGACTGCTATGGGGCAACAAATTATTGGGGAGGTTTTTAGAAACATAATAAGTGCTTCAGAAATATTAGCTATAGATGATGAGTTGATTAAAGAAGTGAAAAAGAAAGCCGAAAACCTACGTCCAGGGGTTCAAATTGGAGCAGATGGAAGGGTGTTAGAGTGGGATAAAAATTATGAAGAAGCAGAAAAAGGGCACAGGCATATTTCTCATATGTACGCATTATATCCTGGAAATAAAATTACACCAGAAACTCCAGATGCTTTTAAAGCAGCACAAAAATCTATAGAATACAGATTGGAGCATGGAGGAGCAGGAACTGGTTGGAGTAGGGCATGGATGATTAATTTCAATGCGCGTTTATTGGATGCTGTGTCCGCTGAAGAAAATATCAATAAATTTTTTGAAAAATCAATTGCACCAAACTTATTTGATGAGCATCCGCCCTTTCAAATAGATGGGAATTTTGGTTATACAGCTGGAATAGCAGAGCTTTTATTGCAATCGCACGAAGGATTTATTAGAATATTACCAACCCTCCCAAAGCAATGGAAATCGGGAACTATTTCTGGGCTTAAAGCAAGAGGAAATATAGAGGTTGATATTACTTGGAATAACGGAAAATTAGTTTCTTTACATTTACTTTCAGCAAAAAATAAAGACGTAGAAGTAGTATACAACAATAAAAAACAATTAGTTACTTTAGTTGCTAATCAGAAAACAGAACTCAATGGGAATTTGGAATAGAATGTTGCTATTAGTTTTACTGAGTATTACCTTTTTTAAACTGAATGCTCAAGAGGTAGAAAAATACTCATCAGAAGAAAACCCACCAAATATCGTTGTTTTTATGGTAGATGATTTAGGTTGGCAAGATACATCTGTACCGTTCTGGAACAAGAAAACACCTTTTAATCAACTCTATGAAACGCCAAATATGGAACGATTAGCAAAAGAGGGCATGAAGTTTACACAGGCTTACGCAACACCTGTTTGTTCGCCAACAAGAGTAAGTTTTATGACAGGGATGAATGCAGCTAGACATTGTGTAACAAACTGGACATTAGAAAAAAATAAAGCAACCGATTATGAAGATGAAGACTTGAGTTTTCCCGCTTGGAACGTTAACGGAATTTCTCCTGAAGAAGGAGTGGAAAGAACAGTGTTAGCCACTACGTTACCTCAAATTTTAAAAGATAACGGGTACCAAACAATTCATGTTGGGAAAGCTCACTTTGGAGCAATAGACACACCAGGCGAAAACCCTTTAAATCTTGGGTTTACTGTTAATATAGCAGGGCATGCAGCAGGTTCTCCACATAGTTATTTAGGTACTGAAGATTTTGGGAATAATGGAGACAAAAAACACCTAAATGATGTGCCAGGTCTTGAAGAATATTATGGCAAAGATATATTTTTAACAGAGGCTCTAACTCGGGAAGCCTTGATTGCTTTAGATAGTGTAAAAAGCAAACCTTTCTTTTTATACATGGCTCACTATGCAGTGCATATTCCATTATATGGAGATAATCGGTATTTGCAGAAATATATAGATAAAGGACTTGATGAGGAGGAAGCAAAATACGCATCAATGGTAGAAGGAATGGATAAAAGCTTAGGGGATATTATGAATTATTTAGATGAAAATGATTTAGCTGAAAACACTATTATTTTGTTCATGTCGGATAACGGAGGATTAAGCGCACACAAAAGAGGAGGCGAGTTGCATACACACAACAAACCCTTAGCAAGCGGAAAAGGTTCTATGTATGAAGGAGGAATTAGAGAACCAATGCTTGTTAAATGGCCTAGAGTGATAAAACCTGAATCTGTTACAAATGAGTATTTAATTATTGAAGATTTTTTTCCAACAATACTAGAAATGACTGGAATAGAAAAAGTAGAAACGATACAACAAGTTGATGGAAAAAGTTTTGTTCCGCTAATAAAGAAAAATAAAACATCCAATAATAGATCCCTGTTTTGGCATTATCCAAATAGATGGGGAGGAAATGGCCCTGGAATAGGAACCTCAAGCATGATAAGAAAAGGAGATTGGAAGCTTATCTATTTTTATAAAGACCAGCATTTTGAGTTGTATAACATTCCTAATGATATTGGAGAAGAGAACAATTTATCGCATAAGGAGCGTAAAGTAGTTAGCGAGCTTGCAAGCGAGCTAACTAATTATTTAAAACAGGTAAAAGCACAATTACCAATAGATAAAAAAACAAAGAAGACTGTAAAATACCCAGCCGAAACGTTATAAAAAAACAAACTAATGAGACCTGCCAATACAACCATATTACTATTTTTAATAATAACAATACTTTCGTGTAAGCCTAAAGTAGTAGCTCCAGTTCCCGTAGAACCAACACCATCTGCTCGACAATTAGAGTGGCAAAAGTTGGAGTATTACGCTTTTATTCACTTTAACATGAATACGTTTACAGATATGGAATGGGGATTAGGAGGCGAGCGTCCTGAACAATTCAACCCAACAAATTTAGATACGAGGCAATGGGCAAGAGTAGCTAAAGAAGCAGGAATGAAAGCTATTATAATTACCGCAAAGCATCATGACGGGTTTTGCCTATGGCCAACAAAAACCACCGAACACTCTATAAGAAATTCACCTTATAAAAATGGAGAGGGAGATATTATTAAAGAACTTTCTGAGGCTTGTAAAGAGTATGGATTAAAGTTTGGCGTTTATTTGTCGCCTTGGGATAGAAATAATGAGCATTATGGAGATGCAAGATATGTTTCTATTTTTCATGAGCAGCTTCGCGAATTATTAACTAATTATGGTGCTATTTTTGAGGTTTGGTTTGATGGAGCAAATGGAGGTTCTGGATATTATGGAGGAGCAAATGAGACACGAAAGATTGATAATAAAACGTATTACCAATGGGATAAAGCGGTTAATATTGTTAGAGAATTACAACCCAATGCGGTTATATTTAGCGATGGCGGACCAGATATCCGTTGGGTAGGGAATGAAAATGGAAAGGCAAATGCTACTAATTGGAGTGTCATGCGGAGAGATGAAATATACCCAGGATGGCCTAGATACAAAGAATTAAGAGGTGGACATGAAGATGGAACACATTGGTTGCCAGCAGAGGCAGACGTATCTATTAGACCAGGTTGGTATTACCATGCTTCAGAAGATCATCAAGTTAAAACACTGGAAGAGTTAATCGATATATATTACAAATCTGTTGGTAGAAATGCCTCACTTTTATTGAACTTGCCAGTAGATAAACGTGGATTGGTACACCAATTAGATCAGCAGCAATTAATGTTACTTCGTACACAGTTAGATAAAGATTTTGCCGAAGATTTGGCAATAAATGCAAAGATAAAGGCATCTAACGTTAGGGGGGAGAATGAGAATTTTGATGTGCCAAATGTAATAGATCAAAATACAGAAACCTATTGGGCTACAGATGATGCCGTAACCAGTGCAGAATTGCTTTTTACATTTAAAAAACCAACTACAGTAAATAGAATTTTATTACAAGAATATATTCCTTTAGGGCAAAGAATTCAAGAGTTTACAGTGGCTGTTTTTGTAAATAATAAATGGAAAAGTGTAGCTAAAGAGACCACCATTGGTTATAAAAGAATTTTAAGATTTGAAGCTGTAGAGGCATCCAAAGTAAGAGTTTCTATTAAAAAAGCAAAAGGAGCAATTACGTTGTCCAAGGTAGCATTGTATAAAGCACCAAACTTGTTGGTATTACCAAAAGTTACTCGCAATAAACAGGGAGAAGTTGCAATGCATATCCAAGATAGTGCTATAGAAGTGTATTATACATTGGATGGCTCCAAACCAACTACTTCTGGCATTAATTATACAGCTCCTTTTATGGTTAAAAATCCGACTGTGTTACAGTATGTATCTGTCAATACAGAAACGGGAGAAAAAACTGAGGTTAAGAAAATCCAGTTAGAATATACAAAGCAAAAGTGGATAATAGACAGAGTAACATCTGGGGAAAAAGCGGCGGCTAAAATAATAGATAATGATCCGAATACATTTTGGAGCTCCGATAAAAATATAAATAAGACTCAAGAAGTGATGATAAATTTAGGAGAGGAACTTATAATTAAAGGATTTACATATACGCCAATGCAGGCTAGGTTTCCGTATGGTTTAATTACTAACTATACTTTTTTAGTATCTACAGATGGAAAAAACTGGAAGAAAACCTCTCAAGGAGAATTTGGAAATATTGTTAATAATAGAATTAAGCAAGAAGTTGTATTTGCTCCTACCAAGGCAAAATGGATAAAACTAATTGCCAATAAAACAACAGGAGAAAGTAAAGAAACTACCATAGGAGAAATAGGAGTTATTTTGAATTAATAAAAGAGAGTCTCTATAATTGCAATGATAAAGATTCTCTTCATGGAGGGGATAATAATGAAAGTTTAATAGTATTTATGGGGTTTTCAGAAGGGAAATTTAATAGATAATAATCTCAATTCCTTTATGTACAATTTACTTCCATCCGATTAACTTGTATAAACCTATTAAAGTACTTGGTGCAAATAAAAATCTCTTTGTAAAAGATTCTTAATGGCGTTATAAACTTAGTTTGTAGCGCCATTCCTTTTTTAGATCACTTAAAATCTGCTTGAACTACGCCATTTTTTTAATTTTTGTCTTTCTAATATAAAAATGTACATGGTAATCCGTTCTCATAATTGAAAATTTTAATCTGGTTTATTGACTAAAACCATTCAAAAGCCATAAAAATTAAAAACGCTTTAATATTTGTAATCATTTGAAAATTAATATTTTATAATTAAAGCGAGACCTTTTTTTTGGAGAATTAAGGGGGTATCCATATAGGTATCGTTTAGTGCCGTATCATTTGCTATTATATAAAGTGATAAAAAATAAAAAACCCTGTAAATCAACTTATTACAGGGTTTGTGATATGGATTGTCGTCCAAAAAGTGGAGTCGGGGAGATTCGAACTCCCGTCCAAACAAGCAATCAAAATGCTTTCTACATGCTTAGTTTTTGTTCAATTGTCGACGTGCAGCTGACCAAAAACCGCCCACTACACGCTTAGCTTCTTAAAGTTTAAAACAGTGCCGAAGCTACACCATTTCTATGTTGACTTTTATGGTGTCTTATAACGCGTCGCCATCAACAAGGGCTACCCAGAGACATCTCGCCTTCCCGCCTTGCGGGAACGTGGCCAAAATCTTACTATAAATTCAGATTAGGCAGCAAGAGCGTAGTTATTCTCGCCATTTAAAAAAATGTGAAATATGAGATTAAAGAGCTGTATCCCAGCGCTCTGCATGCTTACACTTTCATTAGACTCGCTGTCAAAACCAGTCGACCCCATATTCAAAGAACTATTTTATGCAATTTTCATCGCTATAACATCCGCAATTTTAGGATGTATTTTTTGGGCATTTCCCTCGCAAAAAAAAAAGCTCGGGTCGGGTTATTCGCTATATCTTTTTTACAATTGTCACCCTGAGCTTGTCGAAGGGACAATTATAAAAAAGGATGTCGCTACTATCCCTAATGCGGGGTGCAAATGTAATACAATTTCTATTAATCCATAGGGCAAACGTATACTTTTATTCGGCTCTAGTTAAAAGAGCGTTAATGGCTAGCGCAGCTAAAACCCTTATTCCTAGAATAGTGACCCAAAGCTCTGAGATCAGGAGTGCAGCGACGCAAAGTTTCGGGCACTGTTTTTCGACCCCGTTGTCGAAAAATTCATTGGATAAGGAGCCTTTTTCTTTGTTTTGTTTCTTTTGGGCGAGCAAAAGAAATGAAAAGCACGAAATCACTAGCATTTGGGTTGATATTAGAGCCAACAAATAATCAACGTAATTCTAAACTAGAACCTTTTATTTCTACTATTATTATGTGAAAAACTAATTCATTTTTTCAGTTTTAAGAATATTCAAGTTCGTTGAAAATAAAAACAAGTTTAATTCATTTGACGTAGAGTCCTTTGGTCTCAGTACAGGCTCTGGTAATAAAACCCTCTTTGAGGGATTCAAATGGATTTTTACAAAGTGTGAGTTTGCCCTCGTATTAATCCATAAGAAACTTGTACATTTCCATCCTTCCGTGTAAATTAGAACAAAATTTATACCAAATTAGTATGAAGTTCGGAATTATCAAAGAACGTAAAACACCTCCTGATCGAAGAGTAGTTTTGTCGCCTAAAGCCTGTCAAGCTGTCAAAACACAATTTCCTTCAGCAGAAATTATTGTAGAATCATCAGAAATTAGAGTTTTCAAGGATAATGACTACCAAAGTGCAGGTTTTGAAATTTCCGAGAATATGGAACAATGTGATGTGCTTCTTGGAGTAAAAGAAGTGCCTATTGCTGCGTTAATTCCGAATAAAAAATATTTTTTCTTTTCACACACTATAAAAAAGCAACCTTATAATAGAGCGTTACTTCAAGCAGTTTTAGAAAAAAATATCGAATTATATGACCATGAAGTAATAACAAATAGCAACGGACAAAGGTTAGTAGCTTTTGGACGTTATGCAGGCATTGTAGGGGCTTATAATGGATTTAGAACATACGGACTTAAATACAATTTATTTGAATTACCCAAAGCTACCACACTTCCCAACCAACAAGCATTAATAGATGCTTTAAAACGAATTCCTCTTCCACCAATAAAAATATTGCTTACTGGAAGCGGTCGTGTAGGTAATGGAGCTAAAGAAATGTTGGACGCCAAAGGCGTAAAAGAAGTTTCAGTAAAAGAATATTTGGATAGCAATTTTGATGTTGCTGTATATTGCCAAATAGATGTGTTGGATTACAACAAACGTAAGGACGGGGCTTTTTCAGAAATAATAAATTTTTATAAAAATCCATCAGAATATGAGTCTAATTTTATGCGATTTGCAGTGGTAACCGATTTCTATATCGCAGGACATTTTTATGGAGATGGAGCTCCATATTTATTTACACGTGAGGATGCAAAAAAAACAGATTTTAAAATAAAAGTAGTGGCAGATATAAGTTGTGATATCGATGGTCCTGTAGCAACTACAATTCGGCCGTCTACTATAGCCGATCCAATTTATGGGTATAACCCGAAGTCGGAACTTGAAACCGATTTTAGAGATGCAGACGCCATTGCAGTAATGGCGGTAGATAATTTACCGTGTGAACTTCCAGCCGACGCTAGTGATGGCTTTGGAGAGAATTTTATTGCAGCTGTAATTCCTGCTTTTTTTAATAATGATAAAGATGGGGTTTTAGAAAGAGGACGTATGACTTTTAAAGGAAAACTTACAGATAGATACAGCTACCTTCAAGATTATGTAGATGGAAAAGAGTAAATAGCTTAATTTAAAAGGGCTTATTAAAGATTTATTATGCTTTAGGATTAGTGAGAGAGGTAAAATGACTTCTAATTTTTCCTTAAGAGCATTTTTTAGGATTCATTCTAGCTTTTTACACTACTTTTAGGAGACAGTTTTTTAAAGAGTTACTAATAATGCGTAACTTGCGATGCTTAATTTTGTTAAAGTCGCAAAAGAAAACGATTATTTTATATTATTTTAAAGAAAGGTCTTGCAGATGTATAATTCAAAAATAACAGGTTTAGGGTATTATGTACCTGATAATGTAGTAACCAATAACGATTTATCTAAAATAATGGATACTAATGATGCTTGGATTCAAGAGCGTACTGGTATTCAAGAGCGTCGTCATGTGGTTAGGGGGGAAGACACTACAACAACTATGGGTGTGAAAGCTGCTAAAATAGCTATAGAGCGTTCTGGGGTTGATAAAAATGATATTGATTTTATTGTTTTTGCCACTTTAAGTCCAGATTACTACTTTCCTGGACCTGGAGTTTTAGTACAAAGAGACTTGGGTTTAAAAACTGTTGGAGCCTTGGATGTTAGAAATCAGTGTTCTGGTTTTGTTTATGCAATTTCTGTAGCCGATCAATTTATTAAAACTGGAATGTATAAAAACATTTTGGTTATAGGGTCAGAAGTGCATTCTACAGGTTTGGATATGACAACTCGCGGTCGTGGGGTTTCTGTAATTTTTGGAGATGGTGCTGGGGCAGCAGTTTTAAGTAGAGAAGAAGATACTTCTAAAGGAATTTTATCCACACATCTCCATTCAGAAGGAGAGCATGCTGAGGAATTGGCATTAATTGCTCCAGGGATGGGAAAACGCTGGGTTACAGATATTATAGAAGATAATAATCCTGATGATACTTCTTATTTACCACATATGAACGGACAGTTTGTGTTTAAAAATGCAGTGGTTCGTTTTAGTGAGGTAATAAACGAAGGATTGAAAGCAAATAATTTAACTCCTGCAGATATCGATATGTTAGTCCCTCATCAAGCAAATTTGAGAATTTCGCAGTTTATTCAGCAGAAATTTAAATTGAGCGATGATCAGGTGTATAACAATATAATGAAATATGGTAATACAACCGCAGCTTCTATTCCAATTGCTTTAACTGAAGCTTGGGAGCAAGGAAAAGTTAAAGAAGGAGATACAGTTGTACTAGCAGCCTTTGGAAGTGGTTTTACATGGGGAAGTGCTATTATTAAATGGTAGATTTTTAAGTTGAAAGTTATAAATAAGGGCGATATCAATTTAGATATTGCCCTTTTCTTTTAGAAGAAAATATAATCTAAAAAATATGTTCTTATAGCAATTAATTAATAGTTAGTTGATAGGAATTTATTATATTTATAATTCGCTTTTTTTTAATGTAAAACAGTTCACCAGAATGAAAACAAACGCTGACGAAGTACAAAGTGTTAAGTATGTCAAGGTAGGAACGTATGAGTATAGTAGATTTGAAAAAATCCATAATGTGGTTTTTAAAAAATCTTCTAAAGCCTCTTACCTTGTAGCCAAAGAAATAGCCGATTTAATTCGCTCTAAAAACAGTAAAGGAGAAAAGTGCGTTTTAGGACTTGCTACGGGCTCATCGCCAATTCGAGTGTATGAAGAATTAATAAAAATGCACAAAGAAGAGGGGTTGAGTTTTAAAAATGTAATCACCTTTAATTTGGATGAATATTTACCTATGAATCCAAGTAGTATTCATAGTTATCATTATTTCATGCATGAGAATTTATTTAATCATATAGATATTCCCGAAGCGCAAATTCATATTCCAGATGGAACTATTTCGCAGGAGGAGGTAAATGATTATTGTGCGGCTTACGAAGAAAAAATAGCAGCATGTGGTGGTTTGGATTTCCAACTTTTGGGAATTGGTAGAACGGGCCATATAGGATTTAATGAGCCTGGATCTCATTATAATTCGGCTACCAGAAGTATAACGCTAGATCAGTTAACAAGAGAAGATGCTGCAAGTTCGTTTTTAGGGATTGAAAATGTGCCTAAAAAAGCAATTACAATGGGGGTTGGTACTGTTACCAATGCAAAACGAATTGTGCTTTTAGGATGGGGGCATAAAAAAGCGGAGATTATAAAACAAACTATTGAAGGGGAAGAAACAGCTCAGATTCCTGCTACCTATCTTCAGGACCATCCAAATACTACTTTTGTTTTGGATACCGAAGCGGCTTCTATGCTTACTAGATTTGAGTCGCCTTGGTTGGTAGATACAGTGGAGTGGACAGCGCCAATGATTAAAAGAGCAGTGGTTTGGCTTTGTGATAAAGTAGAAAAATCTATATTAAAACTTACAGATAAAGATTATAACGAACATGGATTAGCTTCTTTAATTGCTGAAAAAGGTTCTTCGTATGAATTAAATATCGAAATGTTTAACCAATTGCAGCATACTATTACTGGTTGGCCAGGAGGAAAACCAAATGCTGATGATTCTAATAGGCCAGAACGAAAATCTCCAGAAAAGAAACGTGTTATTATTTTTAGTCCGCATCCAGATGACGATGTAATCTCAATGGGAGGTACATTTGACCGATTGGTACAACAAGGACATGAAGTGCATATTGCATATCAAACCTCCGGAAATATAGCTGTTTCTAATGCCGATGCTTTAAAGTTTGCTGAAGTGGCAATGGATTTCCTTCCGCAAGGGGAAGAATTAGAAAAATTAAAAGCGGTAGTAGAAGGGATTAATCAGAAGAAAGAAAATGAGATTGACCCGATACAGGTGAGAGAATTAAAAGGGTTAATACGTAAAAGAGAGTCTATTGCGGCTACCCGTTATTTTGAGGTTCCAGATGCGCAGGTGCACTTTTTAAATCTTCCTTTTTATGAAACTGGGGCTGTAAAGAAAAGTCCGTTAGGGCAAGCAGATATTGATATTGTAAAAAATTTAATTGCAGAAGTTAAACCACATCAAGTATATGCAGCAGGAGATTTAGCAGATCCGCATGGAACTCACAAAGTATGTTTGGATGCTGTATTTAAAGCGATGGCCGAATTGAAGTCTGAATCCTATATGGACGATTGCTGGTTGTGGTTGTATAGAGGTGCTTGGCACGAATGGGAAATCCATGAGATAGATATGGCGGTTCCAATGAGTCCAGACCAAGTGTTGAGAAAGCGAAAAGCTATTTTCTTCCATCAGACTCAAAAAGATGGGGTTTTATTTCAAGGAGAAGACTTACGAGAATTTTGGGTTAGAGCAGAAGATAGAAATAAAAAAACGGCAGCACATTACCGTAAGTTAGGATTGTCGGATTATGCAGCCATAGAGGCTTTTAAACGTTTTGATTATTAGAATTTTCAATTCAATTATGTGAAAAATCAAGAAGCTGTCTAAAAAGAATCTAAACTCTAAAATCATCCTGAACTTGTTGAAGGATGCCCTTGAGTGTTAGTTGTTTAAAACTTCGATAAGCTCAGTTTGACAACTAATGATTACTTTTTAAAACAGCTTCTTTTATTAATAGCGGGCAGATAACACTAACCATCAACTATATGAGAATATGCGTCGCTATTAAATCCCTCATTGAGGGTTTCATTTTCTAGAGCCTGCCCTGGAGTTTACCGAAGGGCTCTACGTCGAAACGGATTAAATTATTTTCCTTTGAGTAGCTCGTAGGCTTGCCTCGAGGGAGTTGATTTTTTAGAAACCACCTCCGCTACTTTCTTTAGTGTTGTTGTCTCTATTTTTACGTGCTACTTTTCTGTTTTTTCCACCGCCAAATCGATAAGATAATCCAGCAAATATGGTTCTACTTTCCCAATTAAAAGCGCCTTCTTGCATGTATGGACGCTCTCCTTCAAATCTAAATTGCATAGTATTGAAAATATCGTTGAAATTTAAACTAAAGGTTCCTTTGCCTTGCGCAAAGCTGTAACGTGCTCCTGTATTTACAAAATACATGGGTTGTGCATTCATTTGAATTCCTTTGTTTTCTCCTCTATAAAATCCAAATAAAGAAAGGGAGAGCTTTTTTGTAATCGTAAAATTATTATTCAAACGAGCGTTATACGCTACATTCTCGACTTTAATTTTTTCTTCCACAATATCATCTACAGATGGGGTGTCGCTTGGGTTTAATTGTTCGGTTAATCCACGTTGGGTTTGCGAGTATAAATCGAAACTTCCGTTAATGCTCCACCATTCTAATGGTTTATAATTTGTTGAAATTTCAAAACCGAAGGCTTCAGTGTCGTCAAAATTATCATAGGTAAGCACTTGCTTAGAAACATCCAATCGGTCTATATATAAAGCTCTGTTAATTTCGTCTTTTATGGCTCTGTAATACACCCCTAAAGTAATACTCCCGTGTTCCAATCTACGTGTGTAATTTGTTTCAAAGGAGTTTGTAAATTGTGGTTTTAGACTTTCATTTCCATAAGAAGAAATAATTGGGGTACTCCATTCTCTAATAGGATTTACCTGTGTAAGTCCTGGTCTATCTACTCTTTTACTATAACTAACTTGAAACTGATTTTTTTCTGAAGGAGAATAAGTTACAAAAGCCGAAGGATATAATTGTGAATAATTGTCGGTGAAACTACGAACGCTATTAGTGTCTGCCTTAACCGATACATTTTCGTAGCGAGCTCCAACTTGATAGCTCCATTTTTCGAAATTCTGACCAAAAGTAGCATACCCAGAATAGATATCCATTCCGTAGATAAATTCTGTACTTGGGGTAGGCACGAGTTGTCCGCCACTGTTAAAAGTAAATCCTGTTGAATTGTAATCTACATTGGTTTCAAAATTACGAGTTTCAACTCCAAGTTCTAATTTAGACTTTTCAGAAAGCGGATTTACATAATCTAAATTGGCAATAGTCTGTTGTCTTCTTGTATCAACAAAATCTAAATAATCGGGTTGAGTTGTTGCGCCAGAATAGTTGAAATCTGCATTTTCTTCATCTGAAAAATTACTGTAATCCACTTCCAATTCAATATTGTGACCTTCTTTCTCAAAATCTCTTTTATAATCAAAATTATATTGTTCGTTTTGGTTGGAATTATTGCTTATAAATAATTGTTGTGTGTCTCCAACCGATGGGTCTACATTTGTAATTCTTGTGTCTCCAGAGCCTTTTCCATCGTAGATATTCTGATTTGTAAAAACAGAAATAGTATTGTTGTCATCTAAGAAAAAGTCAACTCCTAATTTGTATAAATGCGATTTGTTATTATTGAAAAAATTAAAATTTTGAATCTGGTTTTCATTAAAGTTAGCAGATGCTTCATCGTCAAAACGTTCTATTCTTCCATCGTTCACATATTTCCCAATATTGTTTCCGTAATTCCCGTAAAAGTTAAATTTTCCACGTCGGTAATTTAAATCTATAGAACTATTAAATTTAGCTTCCTCTTGATAAGACAACCCTAGATTTAAATTTCCATTAAAACCAATATTAGCATCTTTATACAATACAATATTAATAAGTCCGCTCATCCCCTCAGGGTTATATTTTGCTGAAGGATTTGTAATTAATTCTATCTTTTTGATAGATGTTGACGGGATTTGTTTTAATAATTGTGCAACAGGGACGTTGGATAATTTTCCGTCTACCATAACCCGAACATTAGAATTTCCTCGCATAGATAAATCGCCTGTTTGTTGATCCACATTTAGTGACGGAATATTATTCATAATATCACTAGCGGTAGCTCCTTGTGTGGTTAAATCTTTTCCAACATTAATAACTTTACGGTCAATTTTCTGTTCAATACTAGAGCGTTCTGCAACCACATCTACGCCTTCAAGCTCAGTAATATTTTCTTCAAGAGTAATAGTTCCAAGGGCTACTTTTCTATTTTCTTTTGAAATTGTTATTGTTTTACTAAAAGTGTTGTATCCTATAAATTGTACTTCAAATAAATAGGATCCTTCTTCAATATTGGAAAGTTCAAAAGTACCATCGTCGTTTGTAATGCCTCCAACAATTGTATTTTCTTCTTTTTTTATAACTACAGTAGCATATGGAATTGGTTGTTGAAGTGATTTGTCGATTACAGTTCCTGAAACGCTCCCAAGCTTAGCAAAATTTGTATTGGGAGCGCTGTTTTGTGCATTTAAGATAGTTGATAAGGCTATCATGCAACATAGAATGAATTGTTTCATTGATTGATTTTTTTGATTGATGATTTTTGTTTAATTTCATTTAAGCTGTTACCTAATTGACGACTGTTTATGCAAGCTGTTACAGCTTTATTAAATCTTTAACATTATTTAACAAATGAAGAAAACACTAGTAATGGGCGCTTCTTTAAAGCCTAGTAGATATAGTAATATTGCGATAAACAGATTGGTGTCGTCTGGTAATGAGGTTGTTGCATTTGGTTTAAGAAAGGGAGAGGTGGCAGGAGTGGAAATAGATACAGCGCTTTTAAAATATAAAAATATTGATACCGTTACGTTATACTTAAATCCAAAAAATCAAGAACAGTATTACGAGTATATGATTGGTTTAAATCCAAGCCGAATTATTTTTAATCCAGGTACAGAAAACCCCGATTTTTACGCAATGCTTCGTAAAAATAATATTGATTATGAGGTGGCTTGTACGTTAGTTTTGCTTTCTATTGGGCAGTATTAAATAGAATTTCTTTTTCTGCTGAAGTTGGTTTACTAGAGATAAGAAGTAATCCTATAAAAGTTAGAGCTCCATTGAGAATTAATACAAAAAAACCAAAATCAAATCCAAACTGAGTATTACTCCAAGTACTTATTACATAAGCTAAAACTGGAGATAAAATAGCTATAAAAGGCACCCATTTATCGTTTGCTTTAAGTTTTGTAAAAAGTCCAAAGCTATAAAGTCCCAGAAGTGGACCGTAGGTATAACCAGTAAAAACAAAGAGTTTAGCAATAACGCTTTCGTCTTTTATAATATATTTAAAGGCAATGATTACTAGAATTAAAACCAATGAAAACAGAACATGGATATTTTTTCTGATTCTAATCTGTTTCTTAGCATTGTATTTTTTTTCAATATTTAAAATATCAACACTAAATGAAGTGGTAAGAGAGGTAAGAGCACTGTCTGCGCTACTGTATGCCGCTGCAATAAGTCCAATTAAGAAAAATATAAACACGCCAATTCCTAGATAGTCTTTAGCAAGTACAGCAAATAAATCGTCTTTATGAGCATCAATACCTAGCTGTTGCGCGTAAACGGTCATTAACAATCCTAAACATAAAAAAATAAAATTTACTACCGTTAGTACAATTGTAAACCAGAACATATTTTTTTGAGCATCTTTAAGAGAACGACAGGTAAGATTTTTTTGCATCATATCTTGGTCAAGTCCTGTCATTACTACAGAAATAAATGCACCAGAAATAAATTGTTTCCAGAAGTAATTTCCGCTTTTAAAATCGTCAAAAAAGAACATTTTAGATAAGTCGCTTGAGGCAATATAATTTGCCATGGTCTCGCCACTAATATTTAAATCGTTGTAAACAGTAACAATGGCAACCCCTAATGCTATCAACATAAAAAGAGTTTGCAGCGTATCGGTCCAAACAATAGTTTTGATGCCGCTTTTAAAAGTATAAAGCCAAATAAGTATAATGGTTAGCGTTACGGTAGCCCAAAAAGGCACGCCCATTTCATTAAAAATAATTACTTGTAAGACATTGGCTACAAGGAATAATCTAAAGCTAGCTCCAACAATTCTAGAAAGTAAAAAGAAAGAAGCGCCGGTTTTATAGCTATTATTTCCAAATCTCTTTTCTAGATACGTGTAAATAGAGGTGAGGTTTAGTTTATAATATAGGGGTAATAATACAGTTCCAATAATTAGATACCCAACAATATAGCCAAAAACAACCTGCATATAACCAAACTTAGACTCTTCAACCCAGCCGGGTACAGAAATAAAAGTAACCCCACTAAGAGAGGCGCCAATCATCCCAAAGGCTACAATATACCAAGGCGATTGTCGGTTTGCTTTAAAAAAGTTATCATTACTTTCTTCATCTTTGCTTGTTAAAAAGGAGACTAAGATTAAAATTCCGAAGTAAGCAGCAATGATTAGGAGGATATAAATAGGCTTCATGTAATTTTTTTCTGAAATGAATATACAAAACTATGTTATAAAATTTATTTATGACACTTAAAATTGTAATTTCGCAACAATGGAATTTTCATCTAAATTATTAGAAAGTGCCGTTTATGAAGTTTCTCAGCTTCCAGGCATAGGAAAGCGTACTGCGCTTCGCTTAGTACTGCATTTATTGCGCCAACCCGAAAGTCAGACTACCAATTTGGCATCCTCACTTTTAACCCTTAAAACAGAAGTAAAGTTTTGTAAGAGCTGTCATAATATTTCTGATGTAGAATTATGTGAAATCTGTGCCAACCCAAAGCGACAAGAAAAATTGGTGTGTGTGGTAGAAGATATCCGAGATGTTATGGCTATTGAAAATACAGGGCAATACCGTGGAATTTATCATGTTTTGGGGGGTAAAATATCTCCAATGGACGGAATTGGTCCTTTAGATTTGAATATTGCTACCCTTATGGAAAAAGTAAAAGAAGGAAAAGTAGATGAAATAATTTTTGCTTTAAGCTCGACAATGGAGGGAGATACTACCAATTTTTATATCTTTAAACAGTTGGAACCTTATAAAGTGATAACATCTACAATTGCCCGAGGTATTGCGGTTGGAGATGAATTGGAATATGCAGATGAGGTTACTTTAGGAAGAAGTATTTTACATAGAATACCTTTTGAAAATTCTTTAAAAAGTGATTAACGTAGAATTATGATATTATAAAGAAAAATTAATAACGAAAAAGCTTATTTTTTATTATTTTCGCAAAATAAGCAACTTAAAATAGCTACAAATTATTGATATGGCAAGAATTGAATTAAAACTCCCGCAAATGGGGGAAAGTGTCGCAGAAGCAACGGTAACTTCTTGGTTAAAAGAAGTAGGTGATACCATTGAAGCAGATGAGGCGGTACTAGAAATTGCAACCGATAAAGTAGATTCTGAAGTTCCAAGTGAAGTAGATGGAGTTTTAGTAGAGAAGTTTTTTGAAGTAGATGCTGTTGCGAAAGTTGGAGATGTCCTGGCTATTATTGAAACAGAAGGAGAGAATGAAGTTGTTAAAGAAGCTTCAGAAGAAAGCGCTTCAACAGCTGTAGAAACAGAAAAAGAAGAAGTGAATGGAACGTCTGTTAATGAATTAGAAGACAATATTTCAGCAATAAAAGAAAGTGTTTCTGCACCAGTAGCAGATTTTAATGATTCTGAAAGATTTTATTCTCCTTTGGTGAAAAATATTGCTAAAGAAGAAAATATAAGTCTTGGAGAATTAGAAACTATTAGCGGTACAGGAAAGGATGGGCGAGTTACTAAAGACGATATTTTAAAGTATTTAGAAAATAGAGGCTCAGCTTCAAGTACTAAACCAGCATCTGTAGCTCCAGAACCTACTAAAAAAGTAGAGTCGCAAAGCAAGCCTACACCTCCAGTAGGACAAACAGTACAAGCATCTCCAGTTTCTGTAAACGGGCAAGATGAGGTAATTGAGATGACTCGAATGGGGAAATTAATTTCGCATCATATGGTGCAGAGTGTTCAAACTTCTGCACATGTACAGAGCTTTATTGAGGTAGATGTAACAAATATTTGGAATTGGAGAAACAAAGTAAAAAATGAGTTTCAGAAAAGAGAAGGAGAGAAGCTTACTTTTACGCCAATTTTTATGCAAATAATTGCTAAAACCATCAAAGATTTTCCGCTAATTAATATTTCTGTTGATGGCGATAAAATCATCAAAAAGAAAAATATTAATTTAGGAATGGCGGCTGCGCTTCCAGACGGAAATTTAATTGTTCCAGTAATTAAGAATGCAGACCAGTTAAATTTAGTTGGAATGGCAAAGCGTGTAAACGACCTTGCAGGGCGCGCACGTGTAAATCAGCTTAAGCCAGACGAAATCCAAGGCGGAACTTATACAGTAACCAATGTTGGGACTTTTGGAAGCGTAATGGGAACTCCTATTATTAATCAACCTCAAGTTGCTATTTTAGCGTTGGGTGCCATTAGAAAAGTACCAGCAGTTATTGAAACTCCAGAAGGCGATTTTATAGGAATAAGACATAAAATGTTCTTGTCTCATAGTTACGACCATCGTGTAGTAAATGGAGCTTTAGGAGGGCAATTCATACAAAGAGTTGCTGAGTATCTCGAAGCTTGGGATGGCGATAAAGAAATATAAAGAAAATAAACTTTTGAAAAAATAAAACCCTGAAAACTCAGGGTTTTATTTTTTCAATCCCTAATTTTATAATTTCAAAATAAAATCATGGAATTAAATTTATCTAAACCTATCTGTTTTTTCGATTTGGAAACTACAGGAATTGATGTAGCTAGAGATAGAGTCGTAGAAATATCAATATTAAAAGTATTTCCAAACGGAAATAAAGAAAGTAAAACTTGGCTGGTCAATCCAGAGATGCCAATTCCACCAGCATCGTCTGCAATTCATGGAATTACTGATGAAAAGGTAGCTAATGAGCCTACTTTTAAAGAGTTATCTAAAACTATTTATAATATGATTAAGGATAGCGATTTGGCGGGTTATAACTCCAATAGATTTGATATTCCTGTATTGGCAGAAGAATTATTACGTTCGGATATCGATTTTGATATGGGAAGTCGGGTTGCGGTAGATGTGCAAACTATTTTTCATAAAATGGAACAACGTACCCTATCTGCTGCCTATAAATTTTACTGTGGTAAGAGTTTAGAAGATGCGCATACAGCAGAAGCAGATACCAATGCAACCTATGAGGTTCTAAAATCGCAATTGGATCGTTATAAAGATGATTTAGAGAATAATATGAAGTTTTTAAGTGAGTTTACTACTAGGAAACAAACCGCAGATTTTGCTGGATTTATTATATTTAATGAAGATGGAGAAGAGGCTTTTTCTTTTGGGAAGCATAAAGGTAAAAGAGTGGAAGATGTTATGGAACAAGAACCAGGTTATTTTGGCTGGCTCCTAAATGCAGATTTTCCTTTGTATACCAAAAAAGTACTCACAGCTATAAAATTACGTAAGCTAAATAATAAATTAAATTAGTAGTCTTAAGAATGAAGATTATTTGTATTGGTAGAAATTATACCGACCATATTGAAGAGTTGAAGAATGAAAAACCAACAGATCCAGTAATTTTTATAAAACCGGATAGTTCTGTATTGAAAAATGGTCATGATTTTTATATTCCAGATTTTTCAGATGATGTACATTATGAGGTAGAAGTGTTGGTAAAAATTAACAAGGTAGGAAAGTTTATCGAGCAGAAATTTGCACATAAATATTACGAGGAAGTAGGTTTGGGGATAGATTTTACAGCTCGCGATGTACAAGCTAAATTGAAAGAAAAAGGATTGCCTTGGGAAAAGGCAAAAGGTTTTGATGGCGCTTCTGTAATTGGAAAATGGATCGATAAAACGAAACTACCTTCTATAAATAATATTGATTTTAGCTTAATAAAGAACGAAGAAGTAGCTCAAAATGCAAATACTTCTTTAATGTTATGGAAAGTAGATGAGTTAATTTCGTATATTTCCACGTATTTTACACTTAAAATTGGAGATATTATTTTTACTGGAACTCCTGCTGGAGTAGGAAAAGTTGTATCAAATGATAAGTTAGAAGGCTTTTTAAACCAACAAAAAATGTTTTCAATAAAAGTGAAATAATGTATAATTAATTCGCTTTGATATCTATATAAAGAAACAATAATAACTAATGAAATACAGCTTAGACAAACTAAACGAACTATCTGGTGGAGACAATGAGTTTAATGCCTCCGTGATAGAGACTTTTTTGTTGGAAACCCCCGAAGACCTAGCAAAATTGCAAAAATCTGTAAGTAATAAAGAGTTTGACTTAATTTACCAATTTGCGCACAAAATAAAGCCTAATGCAGATTTATTAGGAATTGAAACTGTGAGAGAGCATATGTTGGCAATGGAAGGGCATGCGCGAGGAGATAAAGATATTGATGCAATAAACAGTCTTTTAAAAGAAGCGGAATCAGAATTACAAAATGCATTTTCTGAGTTCAAAGCGTATTTAAGATAGTCATGTTTGCAGAGATAATTACAATTGGCGATGAGATTCTCATAGGTCAGATTATAGATACCAATTCAGCTTTTATAGCTAAGCAATTAAATCTTATTGGAGTTTCTGTATATCAAATCACCTCTATTCAAGATGATAAAAAGCATATTCTAGAGGCTTTAAAAGAAGCGGAAGAAAGAGCGGATATTATTATAATTACTGGCGGATTAGGACCTACAAAAGATGATATTACAAAACATACCATTTGCGAATATTTTGATGATGAGTTGGTAGAAGATGCTACTGTGTTAGCGCATGTGGAGCATTTGTTTAAAAAATATATCTCTACCCCAATTTCCGATTTAAATAGAAAGCAAGCCTTAGTTCCTTCTAAAGCAAGAGTGCTAAAAAATAACTTTGGAACTGCGCCTGGAATGTGGTTGGAAAAGGGGAGTAAAACCTTTATATCTCTACCTGGAGTGCCTTATGAAATGGAAGCGTTGATTACGGGAGCTGTAATTCCGAATATCCAAGAAAAATATGAGCGCCCCTATATTTTACATAAAACTATAATTACTTACGGGTTAGGAGAAAGTGCTTTAGCAGAACGAATAGAGGCCTGGGAAGATAATCTCCCTCCATTTATAAGATTGGCTTATTTGCCGAATTTAGGAAAGGTAAGATTACGACTTACAGCCAAAGGAACGGATAAAGATATTTTAGATTCTGAAGTAAAGAGTCAAATTGAAAAATTAAATCCGTTGATAAATGATATTTTCTTCGGAATGGAGGAGGATAGTGTATTGGAAATAGTAGCAGGGAAATTACTGAAACAAAATAATGAAACCGTTGCTACAGCCGAAAGTTGTACAGGAGGAAAAATAGCAGAAACTTTTACAGCAATTCCTGGTTCTTCCGCTTATTTTAAGGGGAGTGTAGTAAGTTATGCCACGCAAGCAAAGATAGATGTTTTGCATGTAGATAAAGCTTTGATAGAACGCCATTCTGTTGTAAGTAAGCAAGTTGCTGAGGCAATGGCATTGAGTGCGCAAAAACTTTTTAAATCTACCTATGCAATTGCCACTACAGGAAATGCAGGGCCTACAAAAGGCGATTCTAATGCAGAAGTAGGAACAGTTTTTATAGCAATTGCTACTCCAAAAGGAGTTATTTCAGAAGAATTTAACTTTGGGAATCATCGGGAGAAGGTAATAAATAAGGCAGTTAACAAGGCTTTTGAAATTCTTTGCAAAGAAATTTTAAAAAAATAGCATATTTACTTGTCTTACAAGTGAAAAATTCGTTAATTTGCACCCTGTTTTTAAATAACATAAAGTTTTAGAAGAATGTCAAGAGTTTGTGAACTTACTGGAAAGAAAGCGATGGTGGGAAATAATGTTTCTCACGCAATGAACAAAACCAAGCGTAAATTTGATGCGAATCTTATCAAAAAACGTTTCTTCCTTCCTGAAGAAGATCGTTGGGTTACGCTTAAAATATCTACATCTGCGTTAAAAACTATTAACAAGAAAGGTATTACTGCGGTTTTAAAAGAAGCTAAAGAAAAAGGGTTTATTAAGTAATTAATAATCCGTTAAAAAGATATAAAGATGGCAAAGAAAGGTAATAGAATACAAGTTATTTTAGAGTGTACCGAGCATAAAACTTCTGGGCAACCAGGAACATCTCGTTACATTACTACGAAAAATAAAAAGAATACACCAGATAGATTAGAGATTAAAAAATTTAATCCTATTCTTAAGAAAATGACTGTTCATAAAGAAATAAAATAATAAGCCATGGCAAAGAAGACAGTAGCATCCTTACAGACAAGTTCAAAAAGATTAACCAAAGCAATTAAAATGGTTAAGTCTCCGAAAACTGGCGCTTACACTTTTGTAGAAGCTGTAATGACTCCAGAAGCAGTTAATGACTGGTTAAATTCAAAATAAGAAGTTCACAACTTATTATATATTAAGGCTACTTTCGTATAGAAAGTAGCCTTTTGTTTTTATATCTTTGGAGTTCATAACCAAAAGGGTTGGTTATAGTCCGTCAACTAACGTATACGTTGTAAAATGAGTTTTTTTAAGAAAATATTTTCATCAGAAAAGAAGGAAACTTTAGACAAAGGCCTAGAGAAATCTAAATCAAGTTTTCTTTCCAAGTTAGGAAAAGCAGTAGCAGGGAAGTCAAAAGTAGATGACGAAGTGCTAGATAATCTTGAGGAGGTTTTGGTTACAAGTGATGTAGGAGTTAACACTACACTTAAAGTTATTGAGCGTATTGAAGCTCGTGTTTCTAAAGATAAATATCTTGGTACAGAAGAGTTGAATCTTATTCTGAGAGAAGAAATAGCTGGATTATTATCGGAAACTAATTCGGGAGAAGAAAAAGAATTTGTTATTCCTGCAAATAAAAAACCTTATGTGTTGATGGTAGTAGGGGTAAATGGTGTAGGAAAAACCACAACGATAGGGAAATTAGCGTATCAATTTAAAAAGCAAGGAAAAAAGGTGGTTTTAGGAGCTGCCGATACTTTTAGAGCTGCCGCTATTGACCAATTGCAAGTTTGGGCAGATAGAGTAGAGGTGCCTATTGTAAAGCAACAAATGGGGAGCGATCCTGCTTCTGTAGCTTTTGACACCTTAAAATCTGCCGTAAATCAAGATGCAGATGTTGTAATTATCGATACAGCAGGAAGACTTCATAATAAAATAAATTTAATGAACGAGCTTACAAAAGTTAAGCGCGTTATGCAGAAAGTGGTTGGAGATGCTCCTCATGATGTTCTTTTGGTTTTAGATGGCTCTACAGGACAAAATGCCTTTGAGCAAGCCAAACAGTTTACAAAAGCAACCGAAGTTACTTCTTTGGCGGTAACCAAATTAGATGGTACTGCAAAAGGTGGCGTTGTTATTGGAATCTCCGATGAATTTAAAGTTCCTGTAAAATATATTGGTGTAGGAGAAGGTATTGAAGACTTACAAGTTTTTAATAAGTATGAATTTGTCGATTCATTTTTTAAGAAATAAAATTTAATGCCAAATAGAACGCTTGTAACCGTTACCAAAATAATAGCTTATTACTGTATGTTTTATGCTGCAGTTAAATGTTATGCTATTATAAATGGGATGTGGCTTTTTCCAAATTTAATTGTAGGAATCTTTTTAGCTATTATCGCTTTTATAGGTTTTTGGATTATGAAAACTGAAAAGTATAATTGGTATTATTTGGTGGTTTGTGTAGTCCTTCTTTCTGCATTACGCTATTATGAGCCTACTTTAATCCCGTATTTACAAGAAGTTTTAGGTTAAAATTAATATTAACTCGAATTATCTTCGTTTTATACACTTCCAAGTTGTAATTTTGCCCACTGTTTTAAAATAAGCATTTTATGATGGATTTTTTGTTTTTAGATGATGTATCTATTAAAGAAAATCTTTCAATTTAAATAAGAAATCGGTTGTTATGAGAACAAAATCATTGAAGAAGAATAAGATTAATGTTGTGACTTTAGGGTGCTCTAAAAATGTATATGATAGTGAAGTACTTATGGGGCAACTTAAGGCAGGAGGAAAAGAGGTTGTTCATGAAGAGGAAGGGAATATTGTAGTGATAAATACCTGTGGATTTATAAATAATGCAAAAGAGGAAAGTGTAAATACAATCCTTGAGTACTTAGAAAAAAAACAGGAAGGAGAAGTAGATAAAGTGTTTGTTACAGGGTGTTTGAGTGAGCGTTACAAGCCAGATTTAGAAAAAGAAATTCCAGATGTAGATCAGTATTTTGGTACTACAGAATTGCCAAGTCTGTTAAAAGCACTTGGGGCAGATTATAAGCATGAGCTTATTGGGGAACGTATGACTACAACTCCTAAAAATTATGCTTATTTAAAAATTGCTGAAGGTTGCGACCGTCCTTGTAGTTTTTGTGCTATTCCTTTAATGAGAGGAAAACATATAAGTACTCCGATTGAAAATTTGGTCAAAGAAGCCAACAATTTAGCTGCCAATGGGGTTAAGGAGTTAGTGCTAATAGCGCAAGATTTAACTTACTATGGTTTAGATTTATATAAAAAAAGAGCTTTAGCAGACTTGTTAAAGGAGTTGGTTAAAGTAGAAGGGATTGAATGGATTCGTTTACATTATGCGTTTCCTACAGGGTTTCCAATGGATGTTTTGGAAGTAATGAAAAACGAACCTAAGATTTGTAATTATATAGATATTCCTTTACAACATATTGCCGATCCTATTTTAAAGTCGATGCGACGAGGAACTACAAAGGAGAAAACAACAAAGTTGCTTCAAGATTTTAGAGCCGCTGTTCCAGAAATGGCTATAAGAACAACATTAATTGTTGGGTATCCTGGAGAGACAGAAGAAGATTTTCAGACTTTAAAACAATGGGTTAGCGAAATGCGTTTTGAGCGTTTAGGCTGCTTTACTTACAGTCATGAAGAGAATACGCATGCGTATAATTTAGAAGATGACGTTCCTGAAGAGGTAAAGCAACAAAGAGCTTCAGAAATAATGGATATCCAATCGCAAATCTCATGGGAGTTAAACCAAGAGAAAGTAGGGAAAACTTTCCGATGTGTAATTGATAGAAAAGAAGGGAATTATTTTGTAGGACGTACGGAGTTTGATTCTCCAGATGTAGATAATGAGGTGTTAATAGATGCGTCTCAGTATTATTTAAAAACTGGGGAATATGTTGATATTTTGGTAGAAGAAGCGGGAGATTTTGACTTGTATGGTAAGCCAGCAGTGTAATTTTAAAAATATAAAAAGGAGGCTACATTTTTAAAAATGTAGCCTCCTTTTTTATGAGTTTGTTTTAGTTTATTTGTTAACTACATAATCAATCTCCATAAAATCTACAACCTCTTTTTTCCATACATTTTCTACAAATGCTACATGGTCTGGATGATTGCTATAGGTGTCATAATCTGCTTGACTTTTAAATTGCATAGTTAAGCCCCATTCAAAATCGTTCTTTTTACCAATTTCCTTAACGCTTGTCATATTTAAAACGGTTGGAATGGATTTAAGTGCTACTGCTTTTTCGATAAAAATCTTCTCCGCTTCAGATCCTTTTGGATGCTTCAATTTAAAGAACACAGTATGTGTAATCATATCTTTATTTGATGAGGAATTGCAACTTGTTATAGCAAGTGTTGTTAGGAAAGTAAGTAGTAAAAATAGTTTTTTCATTTTGGATAAATTTTCTTTTTTCCGAAGTTACAAAAATGGGATTTAATGCGAAACAAATTTTAAACCTACTAAAGAAATAATTAGAGTTGAAATAAAGAATAAGCGCCAGAAATCAACAGGTTCATTGAAAAGAAAAATCCCAGCTAACACGGTTCCTACCGCTCCAATTCCTGTCCAAACGGCGTAGGCTGTTCCTATGGGGAGTGTTTGGGTAGCCTTCATTAATAAAAGCATGCTAATTGTTAGGCACACTAAAAACCCGAGATACCAATAGCTAGCTTCATTCCCAGTACTATTTTTTGCCTTTCCTAAGCATGTAGCAAATCCAACCTCAAAAAGTCCTGCTATAATTAAGAGTATCCAATTCATAATATTAAAAAAATATTGCCTCGTGATATACTATCCACGAGGCAATAAAAATAAAGAAATTATTAAGACTATTCTTCTTTAACTTCTGCAACTTCGTATTGATTCTTACCATCAATTTTTACAGGTTGATAGTAAGTTTCTCCATATTTTACATAGGTTTGATCTCCAATTCTTACTTCTTCTGCGCCTTCTGGTAAGTTTTCTACTACTGTTCCAGCAGTTGGAGGAACAACAGTATAACCATCACTATCTTTTTCATAATAAGCCCCACCGTAATAATAATTGTTTGTGCTATCTCCGGTACTTACAGTTTCATAACCATCAGGAAGAACTTTTATAGTAGCTCCTACCGGGGCTTGTACAACAGTATAACCATCTTTTTCTTTAACATAGTAATTCCCTTGATCATAGTGGTATTGTTCATTTTCAACAGAAATAATAATAGCAGTTGTTGCTAATGAGGCTACGAAAAATCCCCATGGATGCCAAATAGGTCCCCAGTAAAAAGGGGTAAATGGATGGTAATAATATGGGTGGTATGCATAATAATGAAAACCTCCGTAGGAATATGGTGGTCTGTAATAAGGTCTAGGATTTGGTCTTACTACTGTATGACGGTTGTTAATGTGAACGTTATTATTACGATTTACATTGATGTTTACATTATTATTATTGTTATTATGCGGTCTGTTAACAACATTTGAATTTGATAAGTTTCCATTATGATTAGGTCTTGAATTGTTGTTGTTAGGCCTGTTTACCGTAGATCTAGAGCTGTTGCCAGTTGAAGGTCTGGTAGATGGGAGAGACGTAGTTGTTGGTCTACTAGGTCTAGTAGCTGGTCTGGTACTAGGGATGTTTCTACTAGGTTGTTTATGAAACCCACCGTTAATAGGTTGTCTCCCTGCCGAGGGGCGAGATGCAGTGTGTGGGCGACTCATACTTGCGCCATGACCAAAGCGTTGAGCTTCTATTGTTATTGGGAAGATTAGCAATAAAGCAAAGAAAGCTATTTTGCTATAATTTATATGTTTTATTTGAATTTTCATGTGTTTTAACTTTAGTGTTGTATAAAGAATGAATTATTCAGCTTTAGCCATAATATCTATGTTTCTAGAATTTTCTGGCGGATAGAAATTAAAAATAGCATCATCAATTTCAGGATTGATAACCCAATCTTTAAAGGTTACTTCGTATTGGTTGTGGTTGCCATCTTTATGAATTATTACCATTTTTTTTGGGAGTGGGTCTTCATCATTTTCAATCCATAATTGAACATTCAATTTATTATTTGAAGCTAGCACATGATAGCACAACACATTGTCTATATAATCATTCCCCATATAAATTATATTACTAAAATTTTCAATCATATCATCTGTTAAGCTGGGGTAGAATATATCGGCAGCTGGAAAACGGATATCAAATTTTTTATGAAACCCATCAATGAGTTTAATAATATTATCTGGGGCATCTAAGACAGAATAATTGTTTTCATCTACAGAATAGTAAACAAACTTTGTTCCGTTGTAGTAATAGTCTTTATTATGTTGTGTGCCTCTTGTTTGCACTAGCATTTTATTTGGACCAATCATACTAATATTATCCGTATAAAAGTGTTTTTCTAATCCATAATATCCATCATAGTCTGTGGAACGTTCAAGAGTAAGGGTGCAGGCATCTATGGAGCCTATGTATGCCCCCATGTTGTCAATAATATTAATGGCAGCAGAATCTATTACCGATTGATTATTTTGTGCAAAGCTTGAAATTCCGCACAAAAAGCATAATGCTAATACAATTTTTTTCATGTGTTTATCTTTATTACTTTTTTAAAAGACATGTTAGGCATCTAATTTATTTAATTAATAAGATGAATAAAACCTATTGTAAAACGGTCTCATTTATATAAATAAATAGAAAATATAATTTGTAGTAATAAGGAGGAATAGTGTGTAAAGTACTAAGATACTACATTAAACTAATAAAAAAAAGTCCCAATTTTAAAAATAGGGACTTCATATAGTATTATTTTTTGAATGTTATTCTTCGGTGTTTGGAGCTATAATTTTGTAAACAATACCAGCAATTGCAGCACCAATAATAGGTGCAACCCAAAACAACCAAAGTTGTCCCATAGCCCAATCTCCAACAAATAGAGCCTGACTTGTACTACGAGCAGGGTTAACAGAAGTATTGGTAACGGGAATACTAATAAGATGAATTAAAGTTAAGCCTAATCCAATAGCTATTCCAGCAAATCCACTAGAAGCATTTTTGTGGGTAACTCCTAAGATGATAATTAAAAACATAAATGTCATCACAATTTCTGTAACCAGTGCAGCTGTTAAATTATAACCATCTGGAGAGTGTGCTCCATAACCATTGGCAGCAAAACTCCCTATAGAAGCCCCGTCTTTACCAGTAGCAATTAAATATAAGATACCTGCTCCAGCGATACCTCCAAGAACTTGAGCGATGATGTATGGTAAAAGGTCTTTACCGTCAAAACGTCCACCAACCCATAAACCGATTGAAACAGCTGGGTTTAAATGGCAACCAGAAATATGCCCAATAGCATAAGCCATGGTGAGGACTGTTAAACCAAAGGCCAAAGCAACGCCTGCAAATCCAATTCCTAGTTCTGGGTATCCAGCAGCAAGCACGGCGCTACCACAACCACCAAGTACCAGCCAAAGGGTACCAATAAATTCTGCAATTAGTTTTTTCATTTTTTATCGAAATTTGTTAATAATAAAAAATGTAAGCTTGGTGGTGGGAAAAGTATGTATGTTTGTGGGGTAAAACGTATGTTATACGTAATTATTATTCTATAAATGTAATAAAAAAATCTAAATGATAATTGTTTTTTTATTACAAAACATGAAAGATAAAATTGTAAATTATTGTAAGAAAATTATAATTTTAGAGTAAAGTGACCTTTGTATTCTTTCCCATCGGGAAGTTTAAAATAATACCAGTAATCATCTGGAGGTAATAGTTTTCCATTATACTTTCCATCCCATCCTATTGATTTTAAAGGATCAAAAGCACATATTAATTTACCGTACCTGTTATAAATTGAAACATAAGTAGCTTGGTTATAAAGAGATGGATTTAAGCCACTCAAATTCCAAGAATCATTTATAGTATCATTATTAGGAGTGAAGAATTTAGGGAAACCAATTATAGCAAAATCTTGAGAAACCGTTGTACAATTATATGTGTCTTTAACATATAGCGTATGTTCACCTGGAGGTAAATTTGCAAAAGAATTGGATTCTTGATAATTGCTAAACTCATTATCTACAGCGTATTCGACCTCTCCATTATTAGAATTTACTATAACCTCAATATTTTTATCGTCAATTTTAATTTCCTCAATTACTGGGACTTCAACTTCATTTACCGTTACATTTATAGATTGACTACAGCCTACTATTGGGTCGGTAACTGTTAATTGGTAGACACCTGAAGCGTTAGCGCTTATAATATTTGTTGTTTCTCCAGTATTCCAAAGGTAATTGTATTGTGAGGCGTATGTAGTACTTATGCCAGAGCTGATAATGACAGGGAAGTTTTGTGTGCAAGCTATACTTTCTTTATCTTCAATAAGAGGGAATGGTTTAGTTATCAGCTCAATCGACCCGCCACCATAGCATGAATTTCCATCAACAGCTCTAATGTATACTGTTGTATTAGAAGACTCATAATTGTCAGGAATTGGATTGATTCCAATAGCAGCATCTTGAGGATTCTCGTGTAAGGTAACAATAACTCCTGACTGTCCAATATTACTTACAATATTTGACCTTATAGATGAGATATCAAAAATAGCGATACCATCATTCTCATAATCACAACCATATTGATCTGGAGCTGTTATTGGAGTTGCAGCATTTGTTTGCAATTCAATGGGGACTATTTCATAACATTCTGGGTTTGTTCCGTATACTTTAGCATATACAATTTGGTTCATGGTAATATTCCTATAAATAGGATCGATATAATCTGTATTATCTACATCAGCATCAGCATCTGTGGCACTTAAATAGAAATTAGCATTCACAAATTGTGTAGTGTTTAAGGTAATGTCTGGAATTGTATTATTTAAATTAAATGTAGCAATACCGTCATTTGGATTATTATCAAAAGAGTCGCATTGCGTAAAAGGGAATGTTCCGCTATATACATTTGGAGCTTCAGAAATAGTAACCTGTTTAATAAGTGGGTCGTATGCTACTCCATTTGTATATAATTGGAGAGATACCGTATAGGTGCCAGGGTTGGTATATTGATGAGTTGGGTTTTCGACTGTACTAGTATTTGAGCCATCTCCAAAATCCCATTCTACACTTGTATATGGGTCTTCAGAGGTAATTGTAAATTCAGTAGTATCTCCTAAACAGGTATTTTCATAATCAAAAGAATAGTAGAAAATAGATTGGATAAAAGCTGGCAATCCTTGTCCAGTTACCCGGCCATTTAAATCTGTATAATCGGGTTTATAATCACACGTAGTTCCTAATTGATTTGGGGTATTAATTACAGAGAGTTTTGTTCTTTTATCGTTTAATTGATAAGATGTTCTGTATATTTTTCCATTTAGGGCTAATTGTAATGCTCCAGTTATTGTAGATGAATTATCTATTATTGTTTTACTATTTGCTATATTGTTACTTTCCAAATTGTATTGGTAAAGTAAGCCCCTTTCAAATAGATCATTAGAATTAAAAATAGAGGAAGTAATATACAAGACCTTAGAGTTTGGAGAAAACTCAACTCCGTATGGGTACTCATTATCTAATAAAGTTTCTTGATTGCTTACCATACCTGAAGCATTATCAAAGTTGTATAATAATACTTTTCCATTTTTTCTTAGCCCAGTTCGCGGGTTGCCTAAATTGGTAGAAGTGTGAGCAATTGCTAACTTTTTTCCGTTAGGAGATACTTTTAGGTAACCTATAGCCGTAGGATTAGCTCCTTTGCTAGCACCATCAGGATATAATCTTGGGTTAACAGTTTGTTGTACTGTAGAGATTACAGGATTGCTATTCACTCCGTTTGCATCAACTTTAAAAGCGTAAAACTTATTTACAAATTGAGTAATTACCCAAATGGCAGTCCCATCGTTATTAGTAACGGCAGTTATTTTTTCTGAGGCTTTAAATTCCCTTTGTATAGCATCGTTAGTATCATAAGTTATTAAATGAATATTCTTTTTACCAGTAATAACATCTCCATAACCTCCATTTAATGTCATATCTACTTCTGAATAGTTAATTCCTTCAATTGTATCGCCAGCGTCAGCTTGAAGTTTGCCAGGCTCATCAACCGTAAAAATATAATATAAACCTCTTCTAACAGGATTAGGTATAATAATAGCAGATTGTGTACTCGATTTATCTCCTAAAAGAGCATAACCATTAGGCATCTCAGTATGGTTTCTGTCCCAAACAGATATTCCATCTGTATAAAAAAGTAAACTTCCATTAGTATCAGAAATAGCAGCGCATCCTTCTCTAGAGTTTAATTGTCCATTTGTTAAAGGAGTGGGAGGTTCTGTGTTAAAATTTAAACCTGCTCTTTCGCCAAAATACCAATAAGCGGACTCTTTTTGCGCTAATAATTGATTGCTTAAGAGCAATCCTAAAGTAAGTATGAAGAATTTTAGAACTTTCAAATTTTAGATATCTGTGAATTAGTAGCTTAGATTTCGCTAAAAGTAAGAATAAACAGTAGTTATACGAAATAATTTTACGACAGAATATTTTAATTTTAAGATTAAGTTATTTTTATTGTATTATTAGCTAAAATTAAAAAAAGCACAACCTATGCAGCTCTCAGATTACATTCGTGATATACAAGACTTTCCAAAGCAAGGGATTTTGTTTAAAGACATTACACCACTGTTATTGAGTACTAAAGCAACCCATTTGGCGGTGGATGAGTTGTATAAAAAAATTGAGAGTAAAAAAATAGATGTTGTAGTTGGAATTGAAAGTAGGGGCTTTTTCTTCGGGACATTATTGGCTCAAAAACTAACATGTGGTTTTGTGCCAGTTAGAAAACCAAATAAGTTGCCAGCAGAAACTACTTCACAAATATATGCTTTAGAATATGGAGAAGATAAGTTAGAAATCCATACCGATGCTATAAAAAAAGGAGATAGAGTTCTAATCCATGACGATGTTTTAGCAACTGGTGGAACTGCCGAAGCGGTATGTAAATTAGTGGAAAAACTAGGTGGAGAAGTGGTGCAGTGTAATTTTTTAATGGAATTATCTTTCCTCTCTGGAAGAGAAAAATTGAAAAATCATGAAGTAAAAGCGGTTATAACTTATTAGTCCAAAGCATTTTTGGTAACATAGGCACGCCAGCCAATAATAGCTAATTGGAATTTACTCGCTTTTGCCAAATCCAGTTCTTTTTTTGTAAAAGAAGGGAGGATTAACTTATTTATTTTTGCTAACAGTTTAAAAAATTTCTTTTTCATATAGTTATTTTTCTTGTAAAGGTAAAAAATATAGAGATAATTATCGGGAGTATAGTCGTTTATCTCTTGTGGCGGATTTTGCTCCGTAATCAAGTTTTTCTTTATTTTTTTTGATAAAAAATCAGTAAAAGTATACCGAAAACTAGCCGTTAGAATCCTTACTCAAAAAAATAGCTCATTGCTTTTCTATAAATGCAATGAGCTAATATAAGCTATACGATGTATTAAATTTAAAAACTATTTTTTGAACTTCCTTTAGTTTGAATTATTATTACTCCATTTTTACCTTTTTCACCATATTTTTCAACGGCATCTCCATCTTTAAGAATGATAAAAGCTCTAATTTCTTCTCGATCTATTTTGGAGTATTCTTCATGACTTATTTCTTTTCCATCAAGAATAATTAATTGATTGGGGTCAATTTTTTTAAATTGAATTGAAGTACTTTTATTCTTTGCTTCACTAGTATTAGTTTCCAAAACAATCTCAATTACTCCATTTTTACCTTCATCTCCATATTTTTTAGTAGCTTTAGCATCTTTGAGTACATTAATATGATTAATTGTGGAAGGATCAATCGTATTTATATCAAAATCTTCATGGAGAATTTTGCCATCTAAAACATAAAGTGGCTTTTCTTTTTGATCTATTGTAGTTGAAGATATTTTAAAACTATTTTTACTATCACTACTGTTTAAGTTTATTTGGTTACTATCTTTTAAGAATATTTCTACAACTCCATTTCTACCTTTTTCACCGTATTTTTCAATAGCACTCTCTCCTTTTATAACATTCATGCTATAAATACTTTCTGGGTCAATTGACTTTACATCAAAATCTTTCGGCATTATTTTACCATCTATCACATAAATAGGATCATTTAATTGTTTGCTTTTGGGCTGTTCTGTTAGTAGGTTACTGTCTGTGGACTTTTCAATATCTAAATAAACAGTGTTGTTGTTTGTTCCGAAATATAAATTACCAATCCCTTCTTCTTTACTGAATTCCGTTGGTCCTGCTTTTATGCTTCCTACAATATATTTAATCTTAATATTTTTTATTAATCCAGACGAATTGCGTTTAAGATTACTATAGATTAATTTATTGCCCTGTTTTTGGACTTTATTTTTTAATTCTTCAAGCTCATTATCTGTTGTTTGTTTTGTAATTACGTATTGATTGGTAGTGTTTTCATTTAAATGATTAAACTTAGTAACTGTTTTAAAGCTAAAAAGCATCATAAAACCAGCTAATAACGGGAGGATTAAACTGTACTTCCAAAGGTTCTTTTTGTTTGACTCTTGTTTTTGTAACATAACGATTCGTTTTTTGATTAATGAATTATAAAATGGATTGATGATGGAATATTGCATTCCGTTTAATTGCTTCAATAGTAAATATTGATATTCTTTTTGGGTATTGAGTTTATTAGAAGTATGTAGATCTGTTATATATTCTAAGTTTTGAGTGTGTTCCTTTTTATACAACCAAGCAATTGGGTTTATCCAGAATACAATGGTGTATATATGAAGAAAAATAACATCAATAGAATGGTGCTGCTTTGCATGAATTTGCTCATGGGTTAGAATGGCTTCTAATTCCTTCTCTTTATATATGTTTGGATTGTAAACTATATAGTTGAAGAATGAAAACGGACTCATATTTTCGTTTGTTAGCACATAGTTAAAATTACCTTTCTTGAGAGTTCCTTTTTTTATAAACCGATATAATGAAGCTAATTGAATTAATAGCTTAATGCTAAAAAATAATATTCCTAATAGATATCCATAGAAAGCATAAGTTAGTAATTTACTGGCTACAGAAATTTCTTGTGCTGTTTCATTTGTTATTGTAGGTAGAGAAGTAGGAGTATTTGTAGGAATTTCAATAATATTTATAGTTTTAAAATAAATAAAAGGGATAACGATGGAGGCAATCAATCCAAAATTTAAAAACCATCTAGTTGAATTAAAAAAAGTTTCTTTTTTTAAAAATAGGTGGTAAACTGCCCAGAATAATACCAAAATCCCAGACGATTTTACGAGATGTATAAAGAAAACTTCCATTAGTTATTTTTTTCTATTTGTTCTATAATTTCTTTTAATTCTGCAACGCTAATCTTTTTTTCATCAGCAAAAAACGAAACAATGTTTTTATAGGAGTTGTTGAAATAATCTTCAACGGCTGTCGATACAAATCTTTTTCGGTAGGCTTCCTTTTTTATAATAGGGTAGTATTGATGTGTATTTCCAAAAGCATTATGTGCTACGTATCCTTTTTCTTCTAAATTTCTAATAATAGTAGAAAGGGTGTTGTAATGGGGTTTATCTTCCCTTATTTCTGCTTGAACTTCTTTTACAAAAGCTTTGTCAAGCTTCCATAAAATCTTCATAATTTCTTCTTCTTTATTTGTTAACTTTTGCATGAGTAGAAATTTATTTCTTTTAAGTTGAAACGAATATATAACTATTATTTTAGTTATACAACTATAAAAATAGTTAATCAACTATTATTTTAGTTTTCTATTGTTTTTGTTGTTGGTTATTTATAAATACTGTTATGTTTTGCTAAAGGAAAAAGTATCTTTGTTTAGCAAAATACTTTGTAAGAATTTTTTATATGAATTTACTCTTTATTGTTTCTGGATTAATCTTATTGATATTAGGAGGAAATTGGTTGTTAAAGTCGGCAGTTAGTATTTCTTTACGACTTAATATTCCTAAAATAGTAATCGGAATGACGGTGGTTTCATTTGCCACATCAGCTCCAGAATTAATTGTAAGTGTAAAATCGGCTTTAAATGGTTTTCCAGATTTAGCAATGGGAAATGTGGTTGGTTCTAATGTGGCAAATTTAGGATTGGTTTTGGCCGTAACTATTATTTTATCTCCTATACAAGTGGAACGAAGCTTTTATAAAACCGATTGGCCAGTAATGATGATTTCTTCTTGTGTGTTATTTGGTTTTGTAGCTTTTGACAATTCTCTACAGCGCTATGAAGGGATTATCCTAGTGCTCTTTCTAATAATTTTTTTAATCTACCTTTTAAAAGTTCAAAAACCTGCAGTTGTGGAGGAATTGGAGGTAAAGGAGGAAGCGCCTTTATCGGTTTTAAAAACAGGGATTCTCTTAGGTTTAGGAGGAGTCTGCTTATGGGGAGGTTCGGAATTACTAATTAGCGGAGCAGTTGGAATGGCCGAATTTTATGGAGTAAGTAAAAGGGTAATAGCGGTAACGGTAGTTTCTATAGGAACAAGTGTGCCTGAATTGGCAGCTTCTATAATAGCAGTAATGAAAAAGGAAAAAGCTATCTCTTTAGGGAACTTAATAGGTTCTAATATGTTCAATATTTTGGCGGTTCTTGGAGTTACTTCAATTATTCAACCAATTATAATTAACGATAAGGGCTTACTTACTAACGATATTTATTGGATGTTGGGAATCTCATTTATTATCCTACCATTGGTTTTTTTGCCAAGAGGATTACGATTAGGTTGGCGCGATGGAATAATTTTATTAGGGCTATACGGTATTTTTGTCTGGACTATACTTTAGATTAAGTATCTTATTTACAATGTTTTAGGATGTAATAGTTTTGCTATTTTAACGGCTATATCGAACCGTTTTTCAGTTTTTTTCTAGTGGTTATTGACCTATTTTTATGGTGTTCTATAAAAGAACAAAAAAAAATGCTGCCTAAAATAGACAGCATTTTTATATATTAAATCTTAAAGGTGTTTAGGCTTTAACGTCTTTCACTGTTTCAATAATTCTTGAAGCAACTTTGTATGGATCTGCATTAGAAGCAGGACGTCTATCTTCTAACCATCCTTTGTATCCTTTTTCTACTGTAATAATTGGAATACGGATAGAAGCTCCTCTATCAGAAACCCCATAACTAAAATCGGTAATAGAAGCAGTTTCATGTTTTCCAGTTAAACGCTCGTCGTTAAACTCACCATAAACAGCAATATGTTCTTTAGTTACTGGTCTAAAAGCTTCACAAACTTTATCATAAACATCTTTAGAACCACAAGTTCTCAATAATGTATTAGAGAAGTTAGCGTGCATACCAGAACCATTCCAATCTCCTTTAACTGGTTTTGGATGGTATTCAATATAGTAACCATATTCTTCACATAATCTATCTAATAAATAACGAGAAATCCAGATTTCGTCTCCAGCTCTTTTACCTCCTTTGGCGAAAATTTGGTATTCCCACTGTCCGCATGCAACCTCTTGGTTAATTCCTTCAAAGTTTAATCCTGCGTCGATACATAAATCTGCGTGTCTTTCAACAACTTCTCTTCCGTGAGTGTTTAAACCACCAACCGAACAGTAATATAATCCTTGTGGACCAGGGTAACCTCCAACAGGGAATCCTAATGGAAGTTGTGTTTTAGCATCCATAATAAAGTACTCTTGCTCGAAACCAAACCAGAAATCTTCATCATTTTCATCATCAATTGTAGCTCTCGAGTTGGTTTCATGTGGCGTACCATCGGCATTTAGAACCTCTGCCATTACCAAGTATCCATTTCTTCTTGCTGGATCTGGGAAAATAGAAACAGGCTTTAATAAACAGTCAGAAGAACCTCCTTCTGCTTGTTTTGTAGAAGAACCATCGAATGACCAAATTGGACAATCTTCTAGTTTACCGCTGAAATTATCTTCAACTTTAGTTTTACTTCTCATGTTTTGGGTTGGAAAATATCCATCTAACCAAATGTACTCAAGTTTAGCCTTGCTCATTTCTTATAATAATTTTTAATTGAACTTTACTCGTAGACAAAAATATGGTATTTTGTTTCTTGTCCCGAAAATTAAAGGGGTATTTTTGAAAAAAGTTTGCTATTTTTATTAATACCCTATTTTTGTAGGGGGTATTTTCTTTTTTATATAAATATCCTGAAATTTGTTAATAATAATTTAATATT